>ERZ795058.987-NODE-987-length-40510-cov-4.845680_pt1 | contig 40510 bp, 34 predicted proteins | sample MGYA00375142_ERZ795058 | MGnify/ENA primary metagenome ERZ795058 (study PRJEB30187, sample SAMN05720210) | activated sludge metagenome | isolation source: anaerobic digester from wastewater treatment plant | place: Japan | collected 2015-04-20 ... | reverse complement strand
GCGATGTAGAGCATCAAAGGCGCTAACTTAACGAATGAAGCAGCCCTGTCCACAGCATCGAGAATGATATTGTCCTGCAGGCAGACCCTGTAGAAATCAAAGCCGCCGGCTCCGTCAACACCGGGCTTTTCGTATGTATATTTACACAGATGCGCAAACGCGCCGTCTTTTACTTCATGCGCCTGTAAAAAAGCAAGGGTTTTTACGTCGTACCTGTTTTCACGCAAATCCCCGTCGCTGAGACGGAAATGACGGCATACAAGCATTTCCGCCTCATTGAAGGCTCTGGCCGTCAATGGTATCTGCGTCCTATCAAAACAGCGTATCATGGAAACACCTTGAATTATCGTCGCCTCCGACTGTTTGGCGGTAATATAGCCATCCGGCCGGCGCCTGTCAATCCCGGCGGCCGCCCGCTTTTCGGTCTCTCCAGACAGGTATTGCTTGTCAAACAAAGTCGCCGATGCTAATATCGCCGATCATTTAATGGCTCCAAAAAAATATGAGGATCGTACCCATGGAGATTACCGTCGGCATCGACGATGAAAACAGAAACAGCCTCAATGAAGAACAAGGCCTGCTGCTTTTGCGTCCTTTTGCCGCAATCGGCCGGAGGGTGATCGCCTGGGTCGGAAGCATGGGAGCCGCCACAATTTTTCTGTCTCTGGCATTGATCAGAATCCCCGGCCGCAATCAACTTTCCCGTATCATTCAGCAGACATACTACATCGGCGCGCGCTCCATTACTATCATCATGCTGGTGAGCCTGTTTACCGGCATGGTATTGGGCCTGCAGTCCTATCACGCTTTAGTCCAGTTCGGCGCGGCAGGCGCCGTCGGCTCGCTCGTTTCCCTTTCTCTGATCATGGAGCTCGGGCCCGTGCTCACCGCCATTATGATCACGGCCCGGGCCGGCTCGGCCATCACGGCGGAAATCGGCATCCAGCGCATCAGCGAGCAGATCGACGCGCTGACCACCATGCGGATCAGCCCGGTGCGCTATCTGATCAGTCCGAAAGTGGCGGCGGCCATTATCAGCTTTCCGCTTTTGACCTCCGTGTTCGACCTGATCGGCATTCTGGGCGGCTACATCTCCGCCGTAGTCCTTCTGGGGCTAAACGGCGGGATTTATCTGCACAGTGTCCAGACGTATGTGGTGCTAAGCGACATCACCAACGGGTTTGTGAAATCGCTCGTATTTGCCGTCATTGTCGCCACGGTCTGCTGTTATCACGGGTATTTTACTCATATGCGCAAAGACAGTCACGGCGCACGGGCGGTCGGTCTGTCCACGACGGCCGCGGTGGTGACCTCCTGCGTGCTTATTTTAGTCTCCGACTATGTCGTGACTTCGCTTCTGGTATAGAGAGATTTGATGAAAACGCCTCTGATTGAATTTAAGGATGTCACCAAACGCTTCGGCGCGAAAACCGTGCTCGACCGCGTCAATCTGCAGATCTACGAAGGAGAGGTCACAACCATCATCGGCCTTTCCGGCTCGGGCAAAAGCGTGATGCTCAAGCATATCATCGGGCTTTTACAGCCGGACGAAGGGGCTATTTATTTTCGCGGCAGACAGCTGTCCTCGATGAGCAAAAGCGAGCTTGCCGCGTCATTTGCACGTATCAGCTACATGTTTCAGGGTAACGCACTTTTCGATTCCATGACGGTCTACGACAATATCGCCATGCCGCTTCGCGAGACGACCAATTTAAAAAAAATGGCGATCGACCGCAAGGTGATGGCCAGGGTAAAGCAAACGGAGCTTACCGAAGCCATCCATAAGTACCCCTCCGAGCTTTCCGGCGGAATGCAAAAGCGCGCGGCGCTGGCGCGCGCGCTCATCACCGACCCGCAAATCGTTCTGTTTGACGAGCCGACCACCGGACAGGATCCGGTCCGCAAAAATGCTATTTTGAGCATGATCGCCCAGTATCAGAAAAAATTAAATTTCACCGCCGTGCTCGTCAGTCACGAAATACCGGACGTCTATTTTATTTCCAACCGCATTCTGGCTTTGTATGACCGCAGGATTGTCTTTCAGGGAACGCCCACCGAGCTGGAAGATTTCGATCACCCGTTTATGGATGAGGTGATCGGCAGCCTCGAAGCTCTGCAGAAGGAATTGACCGGCTTTTACACAAAAAGGCAGTTCGCCATGCTCAACCACGTGCAGCTCAAAAGGAGAAAAGACGAAAATCCCTACTGTATGGTGGTCTTCAGCATCAACAGGCTCGACACCATCGCCGGGCTCATCGGACATGACGCGGCGCAGGAGACACTGCGTCACCTGAGCGTGTTTATCGACAAACACTTCGGGGACATCGGAGGCTTTTCGAGCCGCCGCAACACAGGCGAAATCGTGACGATGCTTCCCTATTCAAGTCTTGCCGAAACGCAGGAGATTCTGGATAATTTCGCGGCGGATTTTCGCAAGCAGATCATACCCGCCTTGCAGGCGGGCGTCTGTGCGCCGGAAGGGGCCCAAGCGGTTGATGCAACCATAACGGCAGGCATTGCCGAAGGCCATCCGTCAACAGATGTCGATGCGGTCATTGCCCGCGCCATGTCGCAGCAAAAAGAAATCGGGCGCCTCAGCTGCGCCCCGGGAGTGTGAAAAATGAAAAAATACACCATGGAAACTATCGTCGGCGTTTTTGTCGTTTTCGGTCTGATTTGTGTCGGATATATTACTGTAAAGCTGGGGAAGGTTGACTTTCTGGGAAGCAATACCTATACGCTGACAGCCAGATTCAATACTGTTTCCGGCCTGAGAATCGGCAGTCCGGTGAACATCCTTGGAATCAGCATCGGGCGTGTGGAGAAAATCTCGATGGATCAGGACAGCCTCAAGGCGGTCGTGAAGATGAAGATAAACAAAGATATTAAAATTTACGATGACGCTATCGCGGCCATCAAGACGGAAGGGCTCATCGGCGACAAGTACCTGAGTATCGACCCGGGAGGGGGAGGCGACCTGCTCAGTCCCGGCGGCGTCATCGCGGACACGCAATCGCCCATTGACATCGAATCGCTCATCAGCAAATATGCCTTTGGAGAAGTCAAAAAAGACGATTTGAAAGAAGACGACAAAAAGTGAAGACGGGGAAATGAATAATGAGAAAATATGTACTTGCGCTCAATCTGTTGATGATTTTTATGCTGTCTGCCATCGCCGTGGCCGGTGAACCGACCACGGCCGTCGAAGCGTCCGTCAATCAGGTGCTCGACGTACTCAAGGACCCCAAACTCAAAGGGGAGGAAGCCAAAAGCGTCAAGACGGAAAAGCTGCGTGTCATTTACAAGGGCATGTTCGACGAGATGGAATTTTCCCGTCGCACACTGACACGCAACTGGAAAAACTTCACGCCGGCCGAACGCAGAGAATTTGTCGAGCTCTTCGAGCAGGTTCTGGAAAAATCCTATCTCGATAAAATTCTGGACTATTCCGATGAAAAAATCGTTTTCCACAAGGAAAGCATGATCGCCAAGGATAAGGCGGAGGTTCAGTCGAAAATCGTCACCTCCTCCAAAGAAATTCCGATTGACTATCGCCTGATTTTAAAAGACGGCAAGTGGAAGGTCTATGACGTGGTAGTGGAAAACGTCAGCCTGGTGCAAAACTACCGGACACAGTTCAATGAGATACTGGCCGACGGCACGCCTGAGCAGCTGCTCAAAATCCTGCGCAAGAAAGTAAAGGAACAATAAAACAATCAATCATGAAGCACTCCCTTTGCCTTGTGGCCATCTTCGCCTGGCTTGCCCTCTTCTGCGCGCCCGCAAGCGGTGCTGTATCCGGGGACGGGAAAACCGCATACGCCGCCAACACCGCGGCTGAGCCGGCCATGGCGCAAATGCCGGACCCGACGGATGAATCGGCATATGACGACGACGATGATTATGATTATGACGACGAGCCTTTCGGCGAGGAAAGAGTCACGATTTCCGACCCGCTGGAACCTGTCAACAGAATTGCCCATGTTTTCAACGACCGGATGTATTTCTGGGTGCTCAAGCCTGCCGCCGTGGTCTACAAGGCCGTGGCCCCCGAGCCGGTCAGGATCAGCGTGAAAAATTTACACTCCCATCTGGGCTACCCGGCCCGTTTCTTAAGCTGTCTTTTGCAGACAGATTTTACAGGCGCCGCCGAAGAAACAGGCAGATTCGTCATCAATACCTTGTGGGGCATCGGCGGGCTGATGGATCCGGCAGCGGGGGAAAATATCAATCTTGAAAAACAGGATACGGACCTGGGAGAGACGCTGGGTGTCTATGGCGTTGGGCATGGTTTTTATATTGTCTGGCCGGTTTTCGGACCATCCAGTCCGCGCGACAGCGCCTCCTTTATCGATGAGTATTTACTATATCCTCCTTTTTACATCCGACCCTGGTATGCCTCCACGGCGCTTACCGCCCTTGAATATGTCAACAGCGCCTCGCTGAGAATCGGCGAGTATGAATCGCTCGTCGGCGCCGCTATCGACCCTTACGTGGCGATGCGCAACGCCTATGTGCAATACCGCATGAAGAGCGTACAAGCACGCCAGGCCAGATCTCTGCTGTTTAAAGAAGAGACGGCTGGACCTCCTGAGGTAAAGGAGGCCGAAGATGAAAATTAAACTTTTTACCTCGGAGCGATTGTGAAAAAACGGCTCACACGAATATCACTGATTTTTTTTCTGGTGGCGGCCTTCCCTCCGGGCGCCCTTGCAGGCGGTATGTTCGGGCCTCCGCAAACTCTTTCCGCCGCTGCAGGAGGGCTCAACACCGCCATCGGCTATCTATATCATGAAGACACATACAAAAATCACCCGCGCCACAAGATGAGGCACAATATAATCTACTCCCAGGCGGCCTGGGGAAAATCCGGTATGTGGGAAATCTACGGCCGCCTGGCAGCGGCGGACATGAAAATGTCCGACGCTTTCCGTTCCTGCCTGCCCGCTGCCATGAATATCGGGAGCGAATTTCACGACTACTGGAAATTTTTTGGAACTTTGGGGGCCAAAGGATTCTATCCGGTCAACAGGTTCTTCGGGGGGGGCATTTTTATGCAGGCAAGCTACAATCCCGGAAAATACACTGATGAAACACCGGTGCTTTATAACGGGTCGTTTTTTGTGGCCGACCTGGAAATCAAAAACCTCTGGGACATAAACCTGGGCGCCGGCCTTCAGGCGACCCTTCCCGGCGGTATCCGGGCCTACGCCGGTCCCTTCGTTTATCTGGCCCGCGCCGACGCGCGCATGTCACACAATATTCCGGGCCTGCCTTTAGGCACGGAAAAAACTTTTTTGAAAAACAAGTCGCCGGGGGGCGGGTACTTCGGAGCAGACATTCCCCTGATACGCGGGTTTCGCCTGAATATCGAGGGGCAGTACACGAGCCGGTTTTCGGCCGGAGCCGCCATCAGCTATGTTTACTGAGGGATAAACAATGAAAAAAGCCAAAAAAGCGTTAAAGCCGCCCAGGCTGACCGTCGGGGTGCTCTACGGCGGCCGCTCCGGCGAACATGATGTTTCCACGTGTTCGGCTGCCTCTGTGGCCGCGGCGCTGGATAAAACCAAATACAAGGTCGTCGCCGTCGGCATTGACCGCGACGGACGCTGGTATGTACAGCCGAAGCCGGAAATAATCCCGCATAAAGACTTCGGCAAAGTTCTGGCCCTCAAAAAAACAGGCCTCTGGCTGGTCAACCAGTTTGAATGCAATAACCGGCTTTATCTTTATAATCTCGAAGACAAAAACAGGCGGGTTGCCATCGATGTGGTCTTTCCCGTCCTGCACGGCACCTACGGCGAGGACGGCACGATGCAGGGGCTTTTGGAGCTGGCCATGGTTGCGTATGTGGGCGCCGACGTGACCGGTTCGGCCGTCGGCATGGATAAGGACATCGCCAAACGGCTGCTTAAACAGGCGGGAGTTCCTGTGGTGCCCTGGATTACTCTAAGCCGCCACGCATGGCAAAAGAATCCCAAAAAGATTATCTCGGCGGCGATAAAAGAACTTAAACTGCCTTTTTTCGTCAAACCGGTCTGCACCGGCTCTTCCGTGGGTGTCCAAAAAGTCAAAACAAAAAACGAGCTGGCCCGTGCAGTGGAATATGCATTTGAGTTTGACTCACGCGTCATGATCGAAACGGGAATCGACTGCCGCGAAATCGAATGCTCCGTACTGGGAAATGATGAACCTCTGGCTTCCGTTACGGGCGAAATCACCCCCACGCATGAATTTTATTCCTATGAGGCGAAATACCTCGATCCGGAAGGGGCAAAAATGAACATCCCCGCGAAAATTCCCGCCCGGCTTGCCGCGGCCATCCGCAAGTGCGCGATAGCCGGCTATCGGGCGCTCAACTGCAGCTCCATGGCGCGGGTGGATTTCTTCCTGGATAAAAAAACAGGGGAATTTTATTTAAACGAGGTCAACACTCTGCCCGGCTTCACCGGCATCAGCATGTATCCCAAACTCTGGGCCGCCGGCGGCCTGCCTTATACTGAACTGCTCGACAGGCTCATTGAACTGGCGCTTGACCGTCACCGTGTGAAAAAGGCCGTCAGAACGGATTGATCTGCGCCTTCCCGGTTAAAGCCTCTCCAAAAAAAACAGTGCGTGGATAAGAATCCACGCACTGTTTTGCATCAATGAAACATCTTTTTTACTTGTTTTGCTTTTTCACTTCAGGCAAAGCCGGCGCGGCCACAGCCGGCTGTCCTTTTGTTCCCAGAAGCTCCACTTCAAAAACCAGCGTCGCTCCGCCGGGAACCACAGGCGGCCGTCCACGGTCGCCGTAGGCGATATCAGATGGGCAAACCAGTTTTGCCTTGCCTCCCACCTTCATCATTCGCACACCTTCCGCCCAGCAGGGAAAGACCTGATTCAAAGGCAAATCCACCGGCTCGCCGCGCTTGAGGGAGCTGTCGAATTCGGTGCCGTCAATCAGCTTGCCGACATAATGAACTTTAACTATGTCCGAGGCCTCGGGCTGCTCCCCTGTGCCGGCTTTGAGCTCAGTATAGATCAGACCGGAGTCCGTTTTTTGCGCACCTTGTTCAGCGGCCGCTTTTTCCAGGTACGCCCTGGAGAGCTCTTTTTGTTTTTCGGTCGCTCTTTCCATTCTGGCTTGCGCCAGCTCACCGAGTTTCCTTAACTGGTCTTCCGGCTCCACCGCCAGCTTCTTGCCGGCGGCCGAATCAGCCATGCCCTGCTGCACATATTTAAATTCTTCAGGGCTCAGGTCAAAAACAGACAATTGCTTATTCAAGTGAGCGCCCAGCGCGTAAAAGGCCTTCTGTTCCTCCGTTTTCGGCGCCTGAGGCGAGCAGCCCCACACGGCAATCGCAGCGACAATAAAAATCGTCATCAATTTACGCATAACAATCCTTTCCCCTCTTTATTATTTTTTATTAAAGGCCGGCCGTTATTTCTTCTTGCCGGTTTTGGGCGCGGTTTTCGGGCTTTCCGCGGGCGCCACGGGCGTTTTGATCTCCAGGAGTTCCACTTCAAAAACAAGCGCGGCTCCCCCGGGAATCAAAGGAGGCCTGCCTTCATCGCCGTAGGCTATATCGGAGGGACAAAACAGTTTCGCCTTGCCTCCCGTTTTCATCATAGACACACCTTCCGTCCAGCAAGGGATGACCTGCCCCAGCGGAAATTCCGCGGGCTCACCGCGCTTTACGGAACTGTCAAATTCGGCACCGTCAATAAATGTACCGACATAATGAACCTTCACTGTGTCCGAGGCCTTGGGGCTTGTCCCCGTTCCCTTTTTCAGCTCCTGATAGATCAGGCCGCTTGATGTTTTTTCAGCTCCCGCGGCGGCGGCCGCTTTTTCCAGAAACGACTCCGCCGCCTCCTTGTTCTTTTTTAGCGCTGCCTGCATCCGGCTGTGCGCCAGAGCATTGATACTCTGTCCGTACGCTTCCGGCTCGGCAAGCAGTTTCTTGCCGGCGGCCAGATCCGTCATGCCCTCTTTGATAAATGCAAACTCCTCCGCGGAAAGCCCGAAAACGGACAGTTGCCTGGCCATATGTACGCCCAGCGCGTAGAGGACCTTTTGCTCCTGTGTCTCGGGCGGGGCGGCCCATGCCGGGACGGTGACAAGCACAACCAACACACACAAAATCAATTTACGCATAAAATTCCTTTCCTGAATCAAGATTTTTTACACATCGGCCGGCCGGCCGAACACCAGTCCGGGGTGGTTCGTTGACCCTCCGGCCGTGAACCCATCGAGCAGCTGTACGACGACTTCCTCACCTTTTTTCACTACTTCTATCTGTTCGGGAACAATTACAAAAGCGTTGGCCATGGCCATGGATTTCAATATGCCTGAGCCTTGCTCTCCGGTAAGTCGCGCCACATACCTGCCCTTTTCATAACTGACCACGGCCCGCAGGAAATGCCTGAACCCGGCCGGTTTTCTGATGCCGCGGGCGCTCACCGCTTTCATCTCCGGACGAAAGATATTCGTATATCCCTGCATTTTCAGCAGGCAGGGGCGGGCAAACTGCTCGAACGACACCATTACGGAAACAGGATTTCCGGGCAGGCCGAACAGGGGCACACCCTCAATGGCGCCGAAAGCCAGAGGCTTGCCCGGACGCATGGCTACCTGCCAGAAGTGCATCTCATTGCCGATGTCGCGCATCACATCCTTTACAAAATCGAAATCGCCCACGGACACCCCGCCGGAGGATAAGATGACATCCGCGCGCGAGGCTGCCTGAAAGATCTTTGCCAACTGCGCCTTCCGGTCACGGCCGATGCCCAGCATTACCGGTATCCCGCCGCAGGCGCTCACCTGGGCCGCCAGTGAGTAACTGTTGGAATTGACAATCCTGCCGGGCGGCGGCTCTTCGTCAATTTCCACCAGTTCGTCACCGGTGGAAAGTATCGCCACACGCGGCCTTTGATGAACATAAACGAACGATTTACCCAATGAGGCCAGTATGCCGATATGCCCCGGGCGCAGCACACTGCCCCTTTTGATCACCAGCTCCTCTTTTTGGACATCCTCGCCCGCCTCGCGAATTTCCTGCCCCCGGGAGGCGCTGATTTTAACCAGCACCGTCTTGTCCGTCTCCTGCGTATCCTCGCGGCAGACGACTGTGTCCGCCCCTTCGGGAATGACCGCGCCGGTCATGATCCGGGCCGCCTGCCCTTTTCCGACACGCACGCGCGGCAGCACACCGGCGGCGATTGTTTCCGTGACTTTGAGCACGACCGGCTTCGAGGCACGCGCACCCTTTATATCCGCCGCGCGCAGTGCGTAGCCGTCCTTTGCCGAGTTGGCGCGCGCGGGAATATCACGCGGGGAATAAACATCCTCACCGATCACCCGGCCGCACGCCTCCAGAATATCCACCTTTTCCAGCTCCAGCGGCCGACATCCGGCAAGAATGATCCGGCGCGCCTCTTCCAAAGAAATCACTTAATCATCTCCATGGCTTTAATCTGACGCACATTATCAGAGACTCATTCGTTGTCAATATGAAAATAGAGGTAAGGGGCTGCGGCGACTTCCTGAAAAGTTCCGCAGGGGGATGATCATACAATCTTCGTCATCACTTTTTTCTGCGCTTGAACTATATGAACATTTGCGCTAGGGAAAGCTCATTGCAGTGAGGGGACGAGTAGATGACGCCACAACAGAAGAAAATCCGCAAAATGCTCGAGGAAAAACAAGGCATTTTACTGGTTCACTATTACGCACGACCCGAAATTCAGGAAATAGCCGATGTACTGGGCGATTCGCTGGTTCTCGCCCGGGCGGCGGCGGACTCCGACGCCAAAGTAATTGTCTTTGCCGGCGTGCATTTCATGGCGCAAAGCGCGGCCATCCTTTCGCCTGAAAAAACTATTTTACTGCCCCGACTGGACGCCGGCTGCCCGCTGGCGGACGCGGCCACGGCCGAATCAGTCCGGCAGATGAGGGAAAAGCATCCGGATGCCCTGTTTGTGACCTACATCAATTCCAGCGCGGAGGTTAAAGCCATAAGCGATGTGTGCTGCACCTCCTCCAATGCGGAACAAATTGTCGGAAACGAGCCGGCGGGCCGGAAAATTGTCATGCTGCCGGACGGCAATCTGGCGCGCCATATATCTTCTGTAAGCCAACGGGAGATCATCGCCTGGGAGGGCTGCTGTCCGGTTCATCAGGCTTTAACTCCACAAGAGGTGGCCGCGCGTAAACGGGAGCATCCGGGCGCACCTTTTGCCGCTCATCCGGAGTGCCACCCAGATGTGCTTGCTCTTGCCGATTTTGTCGGCTCGACCTCGGCTATTTTGAAATTCGCGCGCGAATCCAAGGCCAAGTCCATCATCATCGGGACAGAGGCGGGCATCATGGCCAGGCTCAAGAAAGAAAGCCCGGAAAAGACATTTATTCTTGCCTCCGATGTGCTTTTGTGCGCCGATATGAAAAAAATCACACTCGACGACATTGAAAAATCACTCACCACGATGCAGCCTGTCGTCACGGTTCCCCAAAACATCAGCCGCGCCGCAAAAAAAGCGCTCGATAAAATGCTTTCTTTATCATAGCCTTGTTCCTGTCGCCTCTGGATAACATTCATTGAGAAAAATCATCAACAAATCCAATCCTGATGAAGCTCCCGCGCTTAGCAGGCTTTTAGGAGAGCTGGAAAAGGAATCAACCGTGGAGGCCCAGGGACTTTGCGCCCCGGCGCGTCCGTTTCTAAGCGCGCTTTTGTTTCAACGCCTGCAAAAACCGCTCGCCGTGATCTGCCCCACCGCCAGGGAAGCAGCCGCCTTTGCCCGGGACCTCACCCTCTTTATTGATGAGGACGACATCCTGCATTATCCGCCGCTGGATTTTTTTTCCATCGACATGTTCGCGCTGCAGCGCGAGGAGGAACTGGCGCGACTCAGGACGCTCACCCTCCTGCAAGTGGACAGCCGTAAAATCATCGTCACCTGCATCGAGGCCTGCGCGCAAAAAGTAATGCCTTTCGGCCTGTTTCAAAAGCACCTGGAAATCATCTCGACCGGCGATATTCTGCCATTGGATGAATTCACGCAAGGGCTCGCGGACGGAGGATACAGACGGGTTTCTCTGGTGGAAAGCCAAGGGGAGTTCAGCCTGCGCGGCAATATACTGGATATTTTCCCGCCGACGCTCAAGCTGCCGGTCAGGCTGGAAATGGCGGCCGATGAGGTTGAATCCATCCGCAGCTTCGACTGTTCTTCGCAGCGCTCGGAAGCACCCGTCAACGCTTTCGTTTACGGACCGGCCGCGGAAATCATCATGGATGACTCAGGGCTTGCGCGCGCGTTAAATAATGTCAAACGCAGGGTCGATGATCTGGAGCTGCCGCGTGAAATGCGCCGCCGCCTGACGGAAACACTGCGTGAACAGACAGCCGCCATGGTCAACCCGATTTTCCTGCCTCTTTTTTATGAAGATTATGACGCACCAGAAAGCTTCGGCTCTCAGAATCTCTCCAGCGTGTTTGATTATCTGCCGCAAAACACACTTCTGGTACTAAACGATCCGCCGGCTATCGGACAGGCTGCGCAAAACGTCGCCACCGGTATAGACAAAATGCTTTTCAAGGCCAAAGCAGGCGGCAGGTTCTATCTGGAAAGCTCCGGCATCTACCTCGGTGAGGAATCAGTGCGCGGACACTTGGGCCGGTACCGTCAGCTGCGCCTCATGTCACTGACAATTGACACGCCTGACCGGGCGATCGCTCCTGTTCAGATTACGGCGCAGCCCGTCTCTTTAGTGGCAGAACTCCGGCAGGGGGAAATACGCGAAGAGGCGCTGCTGCGGGCGATGGTTCTTCAGATAAAAGAATGGCTGTCGCAGGGTCTGCTGGTGTTTTTTATCTCGCCCACGCCGGAAGACGAGGCACGCATGGCGCACCTGCTTTCCGGGTACGACCTGCCGCTCGAGAAACTGCCCGCCGGGAGGCATCTACTTTCCATGATCCGTGCCCTGAACGGAAAGCAGGCCGCTTTTATCCGTGAGGGAAAGATCTCCGGCGGCTTTGTCTGCCGGGATCTGGGCGTCGCTTTTTTGAGCGAAGAGGAAACCTTCGCCCGAAAAAAATCCCGCCGCACCGTACGCTCACGCCATGAAGGGTTTTTCCTCAAATCGTTCGGGGATCTCAAGGAGGGCGACTATGTCGTCCACACTGATTTCGGTATCGGTGTTTACCGAGGCCTCAAAAAAATCACCGTGGGCAGAATTGAAAATGATTTTCTGGTCATCGAATATCTCGGCGCGGACAGACTCTACCTGCCGGTAAACGCGCTGGACAGAATTCAGCGTTATCTGGGGCCGGAAGGCTCTACCCCGCGGGTGGACAGGATGGGCGGGGCCTCCTGGGACGCGGTCAAGGAAAGAGTGAAAAAATCCATCCGCGACGTGGCCGAGGAGCTGGTGGCGATCTATGCCGCGCGCGAGACGATGGAAAGAAAATCCTTCGCTCCGCCGGAAAACCTCTACGAGGAATTCTCTTCAGCTTTTCCGTTCGAGGAAACACCGGATCAGGCCAGAGCGATCGAAGATGTGCATGCCGACATGGATGACGTCAAGCCCATGGACCGGCTCATCTGCGGCGACGCGGGCTTCGGAAAAACGGAAGTCGCCCTTAGGGCCGCCTTCCGCGCGGTAATGGACGGCAGACAGGTGGCGCTTCTGGCGCCGACGACCATTCTCACCGAACAGCACTTTGCGACTTTTGCCGAACGCCTGGCTGATTATCCGGTTCGCGTCGAAGCGCTCAACCGCTTCAAAAGTGCGGCCCAGGTCAAAAGCACGCTGGCGGATCTGCGCCTCGGCAGAGTGGATATCGTCATCGGTACACACCGTCTTTTACAAAAGGACGTGTCGTTCAAAGACCTGGGGCTGGTGATCATCGACGAGGAGCAGCGCTTCGGCGTGGCGCACAAGGAAAAGCTCAAGAAAATGCGCACTCTCGTCGATGTGCTGACTCTTTCGGCCACGCCCATTCCGCGCACGCTGCACCTTTCGCTGGTCGGCATCCGCGACCTGTCCGTCATCAACACGCCGCCGGTGGACCGGCAGCCGATTAAAACCTACGTGCTGGAATTTGATGAAGACACCATCAGCTCAGCCATCGGGGCGGAGCTGGCACGCGGCGGGCAGGTCTTTTTTCTCCATGACCGGGTCCGCTCAATCTATTCCATCGCCCATCTGCTGCACAGGCTCGCCCCACAGGCGCGCACGGGCGTGGTGCACGGGCAGATGAAACCCGCGGAAATTGAAAAAACCATGTCGCAGTTCATCCGGCATGAGCTCGACGTACTGGTCTGCACGACGATTATCGGCTCCGGCCTGGACATACCTGCGGCCAACACCATCATCATCAATCGCGCCGACCGCTTCGGCCTGGCCCAGTTGTATCAGATCCGCGGCCGGGTGGGTCGCGGCGCGGTGGAAGCCGCAGCCTACCTTCTGCTTCCCAGAGGCGCTCTTCTGTCGCGCGACGCTTTAAAAAGGCTGCAGGCCATCAAGGAATTTTCCGAACCAGGCTCCGGCTTCCGTATCGCCTACAATGACCTGGAAATACGCGGCGGCGGCAACCTGCTGGGCCTGTCGCAGGCGGGTCATATTTCAGCCGTCGGCTATGAACTCTACACGGAAATGATGGAAAAGACCGTGCGTGAGCTCAAGGGGGAACACCCCCCTGTGCAGGAGGAGGCGCTTCCGGAAATAGCGCTGGGCATTTCCGCCTTCCTGCCCGAGGATTACATTCAGGACATCCACCAGCGCCTGGTTTTGTATAAAAGGATCTCCCTGGCGGCAAACAAGGAGGAAATCGACGGGCTGCGCGATGAACTGGCCGACTGCTACGGGCCGCTGCCGGCCCGGGCCGCCAACCTGCTGCGTGTGATCGGCCTGCGCAATGACTTGAAGCCGTTGCGGGCCAAAAAAATGGGCTTCGACGGCAGGTATTTTTACCTGTATCTGAAGGAGACCTCCCCGATTGATCCGGCGCATATCGTTTCCCTGTCGAGGAAAAAAATCCAGGGTTTGCGCTTCACACCCGACTATAAACTGTTTTTGCCCGCGGCGGCGGCCGCGGACGCGGAAATCCTGTCCCAGGCTGAAGAGCTTTTAAAGATGCTTGCCCCCTAGCCCGGTTCGGTATATACAAAAATATGTGTTCAAAAACATACAAGACATCAGCTTACCGGTTAACCCGGATGCTTTGCGCGGCTCTGCTGGCGGTTGTGATCCTGCCTTGCCCCGGCTGCAAAAACGGCACTCTCGATCGGCAGCTCGTAGCCACGGTCAACGGTGAACAAATTTACCTCGATGAATTTGAAAGGGAGCTTAAAGTACGTAAAGCGCGCCTTGCGGCAGACTCTTTCACTTTCTCCCCTGAGCAGCTGGCGGTAGTCGAAAGTGAAATTCTCGAAGCGATGATCACGGAAAAAATCATCCTCCACCGGGCCGGGCAGCTCAACCTCACCGTCAGCAGCACGGAGCTGGAAAGAAAAATAATAGATATCCGCGGCGACTACGGCACGAGTTTTTTTGATCTGCTGGCCGGCCAGAATGTGTCGTACGAGGACTGGCGCGAAAACCTGCGTAAAGAAATGCTCATCGATAAAGTGGTGGAGACGGATGTCAACGCTTCCATCCGTGTTTCGGAAGATGAGGCGGAGGATTATTTCAACGACCATCGCGATTTTTGTAAAAACGAGGCGCGCGTGCGCGCATCTCAGATTGTTCTGCGCGATATGGACCAGGCGCAAGATGCCTCCGACCGGCTCGAACGCGGTGAGGACTTCGCCAAAGTGGCGGCCGAGGTGTCCATCGGCCCTGAGGCGGCACTGGGGGGAGATCTGGGTTTTATCGGCCGTGAAACCATGCCTGAACCGCTCGACGCAATTCTCTTTAGCCTGCCGGAAGGCAAAATAAGCCCCGTGACACAAACCGCGTACGGCTATCATATAGTGAAAGTCACCCGGATTCAGCCGGCACGGACAAAACCTTTTGCCAAATGCAAGCAGGATATTATGGCGGAGATCCGGGCGCGTAAAGAAGACGCGGCTTTCAACGCCTGGCTCGACGCGCTGAAACTCAAAGCCGAAGTTAAAAGGGAAGCCAACGCTTACGGTAAAAAAACGCCGTAATATTTTAAAAAACCGGGGAGGAGCAGTGAGAACACTTCTTATAATCTTTGTGGCCTTTATATTTTCCGCGGCGGTAGGCACAGCCGAAACGCTGGACAGAATTGTCGCCGTCGTCGATGACGATGTCATAACGCAAAGCGAGCTTAACCGGGCTTTCGCCCCCTATGCGGCGAACATCGAAAAAACCCTGAAAGGCGCCGACATGGAGGAGGCGCTGCGCCAGAACAAAGAGGCTTTTTTGCAGCGCCTCATCGACCAGATGCTCATCGAGAGGGAAATAAAAAAAGCCGAGCCGGGCATCGGCCAGGTAAGCGATGAAGAGGTCATGAGTGTTATCGGAGATATGCTCTCCAGAAACAAGGTATCGATGGATGAATATCTGAAAAAGCTGTCAGCTGAGGGTTCGACCCTGGAAGAAATCAAAAAGGATGTGCGCCGCCAGTTGATGCGCATGAGACTGCTCAGAAGGGAGGTTCAATCCAGGATTCTGGTCACGGATGAGGAAATCGGCCGCTATTATGACGAGCATCGCGAGGACTATGAAGGTAAAGAGGCGGTGCGTATCAGACAGATTTTTTTGCCGGCGCCCGCACACGCAGATGAAAATATACGCCAAAACGCCAGGCAGCTCGCCGGTCAGCTGCGCGACCGCATCCTCGGCGGAGAACCGTTCGAAATGATCGCCGCCCAGTATTCCCGGGCGCCCGGGGCGGACCAGGGCGGGGATACCGGTTTCATCGAAAAAGGGATAATCCTGCCGGAGGTGGAGCAGGTGGCCTTCAGCCTGGAGATCGGCCGGATGAGCGATGTGATTGAATCGGAGGTAGGGATGCATCTCATTCAAGTGACGGACAGACGCGGCGCGGGCCTCAAGCCGATTACGGATGTACGCAACGAAATAAAAGCGAAAATCGAAGATGAAAAAGTCTCCAAAAAATATGACGAGTGGATTGAAGACATCCGCAAAAAATCTTTCATCGATGTCCGCCTGTAGAAGGCGTTGAACAAGCAGTATGGATTTTATAAAAATAAGAGGAGCTTCACAGCACAACCTCAAAAGCGTCAATCTCGATGTTCCCCGCGACAGGCTGGTGGTTATTACCGGCGTGTCCGGTTCCGGCAAGTCATCCCTGGCCTTCGACACCATCTATGCCGAAGGGCAGCGCCGCTATGTCGAGTCCCTTTCCACTTACGCACGCCAGTTTATCGGCCAGATGGACAAGCCGGACGTGGAATCCATCGAAGGCCTGTCGCCGGCCATCTCCATAGAGCAGCGTGCCTCGAGTCACAATCCGCGCTCCACCGTGGGCACGGTGACCGAAATCTATGATTATTTGCGCCTGCTTTTCGCCGGCGCCGGCGTTTGCCACTGCTGGCAGTGCGGCCGCGAAATTCAGTCGCAGACCATCGACAGCATCGTCAACTGCGTGCTGGAGCTGCCTCCGGACACGCGCTTTAGCGTCATGTCGCCGTTGGTACGCGGGAAAAAAGGCGAATTTGCCAAAGAGCTCAAAAAACTGCAAAAAGAAGGGTTCGCCCGCGTGCGCGTCGACGGTGAGGTGCGCGACCTGGCGGAGGAAATCATACTGGCTAAAAACAAGCGCCACGACATTGACCTGGTTGTGGACCGCCTGGTGATCAAAGAAGGGGTTCGCAAAAGGCTGCGCGACTCCGTCGAAATCGCCGCCGCCAAAAGCGACGGCCTGGTCCGCATCGTCACCTCCGAAGGGAGCGAGACGCTTTATTCCGAAAAATATGCCTGTCCGGACTGCGGCATCAGCATGCCTTCGCTTGCACCCCGCATGTTTTCCTTCAACACGCCCTACGGCGCCTGCCCGACATGCAATGGGCTGGGCTCGCGCATGCACTTCGCGGTTGACCTGGTGATGCCGGATCCCGGCCTTACGCTCAGGGAAGGGGCCATCCTGCCGTGGGCGGGCCGCAATTCTTTGTATTACTTCAACATACTCGATGCCTTGTCTTCCCATTACAAGTTCGACACCAACACGCCCGTGGGCGAGCTGCCGGAGAAGATCAGAGACGTCCTTCTTTACGGATCGGGAGGCGAGCTCATCAAGTTCCATCACGACCGTGCGGGCAAGCGTTATTTCGCCCACCGTCCCTTCGAAGGCGCCATCAGGCAGCTCGAGCGGCGCTGGCGGGAAACAGCGTCGCTTGCTGCACGCAATGACCTGGCCCGCTATATTGACTTAAGACCCTGCGAGACCTGCGGCGGGGCGCGGTTGAAAAAAGAAAGCCTGGCCGTCACGGTGGGAGGCAAAAATATTTATGAGCTGTGCCTCATGTCCATCCGCGAATGCTTTGCCTTCATCGAAGACCTGAAGCTCACCCAGCAGGAGATGCTCATCACACAGCGGATCATCAAGGAAATTAAAAGCAGGCTGGCTTTTATGCTCAATGTCGGCATGGATTATCTGAATCTCGCGCGCTCGACCTCGACTCTCTCCGGCGGCGAAAGCCAGCGTATCCGCCTGGCCACGCAGATCGGCTCCGGCCTGACGGGGGTCCTGTACGTGCTCGACGAGCCGACCATCGGCCTGCACCAGAGGGACAATCTGCGGCTCATTGAAACCCTCAAAAAGCTGCGCGACCTGGGCAACACAGTGCTGGTAGTGGAGCATGACGCGGACATGATGGCGGCGTGTGACCAGATTATCGACCTGGGACCGGGCGCAGGCGAGCAAGGCGGTGAAATTGTTTTTCAGGGAACACCCGCCGAGGTGCTCGAAAGCCCGACATCGCTTACCGGCCGGTTTCTGTCCGGCAAAGAAACGATCGCCATGCCCGCGCACAGGCGCAAGGCCAAAGGCCGCTACATCATTCTGGAGGGGGCGACACAAAACAATCTAAAAAATATTGATATTAAAATTCCCGTCGGGGTTCTGACCGCGGTGACCGGCGTGTCCGGCTCGGGCAAAAGCACGATGGTGGTCGAAACCCTCTACAAGGTCGTGGCCAGGCGTCTGAGCAGACAAAACGGTTCGATGGGAAAAGTAAGAAAGGTCCGCGACCTGGGAGATATCCAGCGGGTCATCATGATCAATCAGCAGCCCATCGGGCGCACCCCCCGCTCCAACCCGGTAACCTATACGGGAATTTTCACCTTTATCCGCGAGTTGTTTGCAGGCCTGCCGGAGGCCCGCCTGCGCGGCTACAAGCCGGGGCGCTTCAGCTTCAATGTCAAAGGGGGACGCTGCGAAGCCTGTGAGGGCAACGGTTTGATTAAAATCGAAATGCATTTCCTGCCCGATGTGTATGTCACCTGTGATGCCTGCCGGGGAAAGCGTTTCAATGCAGACACTCTGGAGATCAGATACAAGGACAAAAGTATTGCCGATGTGCTGGACATGACTGTGCATCAGGCACTTGAATTCTTCGCCAACATCCCCGTACTGAAAGCTCATCTGCAGCTTCTGGCCGACGTGGGCCTGGGCTATATCCGCCTGGGACAGTCGGCCACCACCTTGTCCGGCGGCGAGGCGCAGCGCATCAAACTGGCGCGAGAACTGGGAAAAAGGGTAAACAGCAGCACCCTTTACATTCTGGACGAGCCGACCATCGGGCTGCATTTTGCCGACATTCAGAAGTTGCTCGACGTCCTGACGCGCCTGGTGAACATGGGTAACACCATGGTCGTCATCGAGCACAACCTCGACGTCATCAAGTCGGCGGATCATATCATCGATCTGGGGCCTGAAGGCGGCCCCAGCGGAGGAATGATCGTTGCGTCCGGCACGATCGAAGAAGTCGCACGAAACAAAGAGTCTTTCACCGGCTTTTATTTGAAAAAAATACTCGAGGACCAAAAACATAAAAGCACTGAAGTGTAAAATGAGGGTTTGGTTTATTTTCCCCCTTTAGTCTCGGGCATAAGATACCGATACAGTACAGGAGGAACAAGCCTGTTTAAGGCCGGGAAAATAATACCATGAATTCATTGCCGACGACACAGCTCAAACACCGCCATTCGATATTGATGGTGGACGACGAAGAAGCCATTTTGGATATTATGACCATGGTGCTCGCCGGCGAGGGCTACGATCTGCATACGGCTTCGTCAGCGGAGGAAGGTCTCAAAAAACTGCAGGAAATCCCGGGCTTGTCGCTGATCATCTCAGATCAGATGATGCCGGGCATGACCGGTGTGGAGTTTCTGGAGCAGGCCTGCAATATCTGCCCCGACGCGCAGCGCGTGCTTTTGACCGGCTATACAGACACGGACGCCATCATCAACGCCATCAACAAAGGACGCATTCATCTGTATATCACCAAGCCGTGGCGCAGGGACGATCTGCTCTATACTATCAACCAGCTTCTGTCCAAAGCGGAATTGATCATTGAAAACAGGCGACTCGACGAGTTGGTCAAAAAGCAAAATGCCGAGCTCGTCGAGCTCAACAAAGGTCTGGAGGAAAAAGTCCGCCTCAAAACCCTCGACCTCAACAGACGCGCCGAAGAACTCAAAGCCAGTTATGAAAAAATCCAGATGATTCTCGACGGGACCGTGCTGGCAATGTCCAAGATCGTCGAGAGCCGCGACCCCTACACGGCGGGCCATCAGCAGCAGGTCACCAATATCGCCGGCATCATCGCCGAAAAAATGTCCCTGCCGCCGGACCAGATCGAGGCAATCCGCATTTCCGCCGCGCTTCATGATATCGGCAAAATAGCCGTCCCCTCCGAGATTCTCACCAAACCGGGGCAGCTCAATCACCTGGAGCGAGAACTGGTGAAAACCCATTGCCGGAATGCCTATGACATTCTCAAGGCAATCGAGTTTCCCTATCGGATCGCCGAGATTATTCTGCAGCATCACGAGCGCATGGACGGCTCCGGCTATCCACAGGAGCTGAAGGGGGAAGCAATTATGATGGAAGCGAGAATCTTGGCGGTGGCCGACGTCATCGAGGCGATGTCCGCACACCGCCCGTACCGGCCGGCGCTGGGTATCGATGCGGCGATGGAGGAAATCGAGCGGCACCGCGGCACGCTGTATGACAGGGACGTTGCCGATGCCTGCCTGGAGATATACAAAGAAAAAGGGGCAGATAGCTTTTTTCCGGCAACAGACATGAAACAGGGTAGTTAGCGCCCCCCTACGACCCGTAGAGGCGGTTTTCCCGTATGTAGCGGATCACCGCATCCGGCAGGAGGTATCGAACATCCCTGCCTTGCAGCAGATGCTCACGGATACCGGAAGATGAAATATCCAAAAACGTGGTCCTGCGGAACAAAACGCACTTTCCGGCGTCATTGATGAACAGATCATTTTTTTCATCATAGACATAACGCGAAGCGAGCTCAGGCGGCAAAATCCGGTCGACACCCCTTTGCTCATAGCCGGGCCTGGTCATCACCGCGAAATGGCACAACTGCAGCAGCTTTTCCCATTGATACCAGGTTGTAATCGCGTCAAATGCGTCCCGCCCGGTGATGAAATACACCTGCGGGTTCCCCTGCGATTCAGAAAAAAAACGGACTGTATCGATGGAATAGGATTTTCCCGGCCGCTGATTTTCCGCGTCCGAAAAAGAAAACCTTTCATTGCCGGCGATCGCCAGACGGACCATCTGCGCGCGTTGTTCAAAAGACGCAATCACGCGCTGTGTTTTATGCGGCGGCCGGGCTGCGGGAATGAAAACAACGCGCTCCAGGCGCAGCATCCCGGCCAGCTCCAAAGCGGCACGCAGATGCCCAAAATGAACCGGGTCGAATGTCCCGCCGAAAAGCCCCCATTTCATTTGCGGACCTGGCCGTCACCGTAAATGATAAACTTCTGCGTGGTCAGCTCCTCGAGCCCCATCGGCCCGTAGGCGTGCAGTTTGGTGGTCGAAATGCCGATCTCCGCACCCAGGCCCAGTTCAAATCCGTCACTGAAGCGTGTGGAAGCATTGATGAGCACGGTGGAGGAATTGACTTCATTCAAAAATCTCTGCGAGTTTGCGTAATCTTGAGTGATGATCGATTCCGTATGCAGGGAGCCGTACTTTTCAATGTGCGCGATAGCTTCATCAATGGAGGAGACGATCTTCACGGCCAGAGTCAGATCCAGATATTCCGCGTACCAGTCCTCCTGTGTGGCGGCCTCGATATGGTTCAGAATCTTTCTGGTTTTTTCACAGCCTTTGAGCAGCACGCCGGCTTTTTCCAGCCGGTCCGCCAACGCGGGCAGAAACGAAGGCGCGACATGCTCATGCACCAGCAGTGTTTCGAGCGCATTGCAGACACCCGGCCGCTGCACCTTGGCGTTGGCGCAGATGCTCATCGCCATGGCCATGTCCGGCTGCGCGTCCACAAAGATGTGGCAGACGCCTTTGTAATGCTTGATGACGGGAATCCTGGATTCGGCGACCACCGCACGGATCAGCTCCTCGCCGCCGCGCGGAATGATCAGGTCAATATAATCATCGAGCCGCAGCATCACCGAAACAGCCTCACGGTCGGTAAAGGGAATCACCTGAACAGCCTTGTCCGGCAGCGGACTCTGCGCGAGCACATCCTGCAAAACGGAGGCAATGGCCAGGTTGGAATGAATCGCTTCTGAGCCGCCCCTTAAGATCACCGCATTGCCCGATTTGAGGCACAAAGCCGAGGCGTCCACCGTCACGTTGGGACGCGACTCGTAGATCATGCCGATAACCCCCAGCGGTATCCTCATCCGTCCGACCAGCAGGCCGTTGGGACGCCGCCACATTGAAGTCACTTTCCCCACAGGGTCCGGCAGAGCCGCCACTTCGCGCAGCCCCTGCGCCATTGCCTCAATGGCCGCGCCGTTCACCGTCAGCCGGTCGATCATCGCCGCGGAAAGCCCCTTCTCCCGTGCGGCGTTCACGTCGCGTCTGTTTTCGGAGACGATAAAATCTTTGCGCCAGGTCAGTTCATCGGCCATCCGCAAAAGGGCGGCATTCTTCACGCCGGATGAACTGCGCGCCAAAAGCCGTGCAGCCCCGAGCGCGTCTTCGGCAATCTTTTTGACTGAGCTGTTGATATCCATTGTCTTTGCCTTTGCTGGAAATTCTGAAATGACTTGCATTTTTTTTAATTATTGGTAAAAGCCGCCTCAGTTAAGGACCGCAGGCCGTACGGCTGCAGACAATACCGAAAACTGCCGTCCGCCGCTGTTTGAAGATATTTACAAGACAAAATCATGCGTGTCAAGGTTCTTTACCCGGGTAAATGTTCATGAGCAGGCTGCGCGTTAAAGCCGGGAAAAAAGCTTACGGAATCATCAAGGATGGAGGGTTTTCCTTCGACCTGGTGTCGGCATATTTCGGCGCGGCGGTAGGGCCGCGCTGGCTTGTCGCCAGCGGGTTTGACCAGACGCTTCTGTCAGAGAAACTTCTCGGCTCCAAAAAGCCTGTGCAGTTGACCGGTTCGTCAGCCGGCGCCTGGCGTTTTGCCGCCTGGCTGCAACCGCAGGCGCTCGAAAGTTATCGTAATTTTCTCGACGCCTACGTCACGGTAGATTTCACGCGCAATGACACGCCCGCCACCATCCTTAAAAAATTCAGCCATATTATAAACACATACATAGAGGACGACGCTCTTTCGTTCGCCCTGGCCAACAAGCGTTACCGTCTGTCTGTAATCACCGCGCGCGCGAAAGGACCGGTCGCTTCTGAAAATGGTTTTTTACAAAAAACCGGACTGGCCGCAGGCTATATCATGAACCTTTTCAGCCGCAGCAACCTGTATCGTTTTGCCGAAAGGGTGGTGTTTTTCAGCGGTTCCAAGCCTCCACCTTTTTGCTTTCGGCCGCAGTTCCGAGGCCGTTATGTCAGACTCAGCGAAGCAAATTTCAAATTCGCCGTGATGGCCTCGGGCGCGATTCCCCTGGTCGTCGCCGGTGTGAAAAATATCTTCGGCGCGCCGCGCGGCGTCTATCGTGACGGAGGGCTGATCGATTATCACCTGTCTCATCAGTTTGCCGAGAATGAAAATGATCTCGTACTGTTTTTTCATCATGAAGAGCGGATCATTCCCGGCTGGCTGGATAAAAAACTGAAAAAGCGCCGGCCCGCTGATGAAACTCTCGAAAACACGGTCATGATTTTCCCTTCGCAGAAGTTCATTGACAAACTGCCGGACGGCAAAGTGCCGGACCGTGACGACTTTATGAGATATGTCGACCGCGGTCCGCAGAGGATAGCAAACTGGAAAAAAGCGGTTGACCTTTGCGCCGGACTGGGCGAAGATTTTTGCGCTCTGGTGCAAGGCGGCCGGATCAAAGACATCGTCGAAAAAATGTAAACGGCCGGCGTTTCCTGCAGGCAGAGGCTTGAGGGTCAAACAATGTCCATGAGCCGGCAATCCGCGCCCATTGTCTGTGCCCATCAATCGCTACTTTTTTATGATCATCGAGAAGCTGCTTGACATATATACCTCCTGCACGCTTTGCCCCCGTGCCTGCGGGGTGAATCGCACAAAAGGCGAAACGGGATACTGCGGACTGACCGCTGAAATGGTCCTGGATTGCGCCTTTGCGCATCACGGTGAAGAGCCCCCGCTTTCCGGCACATCCGGCTCGGGCACGATTTTTTTTTCCTCCTGCAACCTCGGCTGTATCTACTGCCAGAATTACCAGATTTCACATACGGTGCGCGGCGAAAAATATACAGCCTCCCGGCTCGCACGGATTATGCTCGACCTTCAAAAGCAAGGCTGCCACAATATCGGGCCGGTCACCCCTACGCCTCAGAGCCCTTCCATCATGCATGCCCTGTCCCTGGCGCGCGCGCAGGGACTTACAGTGCCTTTTATCTACAACTGCGGCGGTTATGAAAACCCCGAAGTCATCCGTATGCTCTCAGGCATGGTGGACATCTATCTGCCGGATTTCAAATACGGGCTGGAGGAGGACGCCATCAACTTCTCGGACGCGCCCGGGTATCCGCGATTTGCACTTGATTCCATCAGGGAAATGGTGCGTCAGGTTGGAGACGGCCTGCTCATGAAAAAAGGCGTGGCCGTGCGCGGCGTCATTATCCGCCATCTGATTCTGCCCGGGCGGCTGGAAAACTCCCAAAAGGCGCTCCAGCTGCTGAAAGAGGAAATCCCGGCCGGCGTGGCCATAAGCCTGATGGCTCAGTATTCACCCATGCCGAAAGTGCGTGCGCACCCGCAGCTCGGACGCAGGCTCAGGCCGGCGGAATATCGGCAGATACTTGATTTCGCACTGAATCTCGGTTTTGAAAACCTTTTTGTGCAGGAAGTGGGCGGCCATGAGCTGACGCCGGACTTCGACAGCGACCCGCCTTTTGACCCGCCGCCGGACAAATGACACATGAAAATTTACGGCGTTCACAGCCGCGCGGTCTAAGGCATTTCAAAAACACTGACGCCCGGCGGCACTTCGAATTGAAACATTTTTGAGGAAAGCCCCCGGTTTATCTTAATGCCGGTAAACTTCAAGACGGTGGCATTGTCCATGACATCGTCGAAACTGACCTGAAGGATATGAAAGTCATTTTTATCAAGCGTCATCTGCAGAAACTGATACGAGGCGCCCTTCTCGCGCGGGTACAGCCTCAGAAGATAGTTGCCGTTTTTGTCAATTGCGTCAGGCTCTGCATATCGTATGGTAAAATCATCGCCGAGCCTGCCCAGACCGGATAAAAATTTAATCAGGGCCTCGGATCTGAACAACAGGGCGGATTGCCGCGTGTAAACCGCTTTGTCCTGCGGCAGATAAAGCCAGGCATTGCGTTCGTTGATGATAAGTTTTTTGGCCTTCGGCTTGTGATAATCCCAGAGCATCTGTCTGGGGTTTTTGAAGTAAACCACCCCTTCTTCCACATCTGTTTTCCATATCGACTTGACGGTGGTCTCCTGAACGAAGCCGGCCTGGAAGTCGCGGGTCTCATCATACACTTTCTGGAGGCGGCCGACAGTTTCGTCGATCGGCGCAAGTCCGTCCGCAAAAAGGCACGAAGGCAAAATCAATGCCCAAAAAAATGACGAGATGACGGCCGCTGCTCTGAGCGCCACAAACAATTTATTTTTATCACATTTTTTTTTCATCATTTTTCTTTTAAAAAATTTTCTGAAAAACAACGTCTGTGGCACATTTTTTTCAGATGAGTTTATAACCTGCCCCGCTTTCCCCCATAAGTGACCATGATTAAAGGGATTATTGGTAAGTATATGATATTACTATGTTTTGTGACTGCCCAAATTTATGGCAAACAGGTCTAAAGGCCTGATCATTGCGGGCTTGCCGCATTTGTCAACATGCTTATCAACAGCGTATTCCACAGCCTTGTGGAATACGGATTGAACTACGTGTAAACAGAGGGAAAACCTCTGGCTTCCCTCCGGATGGTTTTTTTACAAAACCCGAACACGCCAGCCGAAGGGGTCGTCTTTCATGCCGTACTGGATCTGCAGCATCTCGTTGAACAGTTTTTCAGACAAATCCCCTGTTTTCCCTCCATTGATCGCATATTCCTTAGCGCGGTAAAAAATATGGCCCACCGGCGAAATGATGGCGGCTGTGCCCGAGGCAAATGATTCTGTCAGAGTGCCTTCTTCCAAAGCGGAAACCACCTCATCGATGGTAAGCGGTCTTTGGACAACTTTAATCCCCAGCCGGCCGGCCAGACTGATCACGGAGTCGCGTGTCACGCCCGGCAGAATCGTGCCGCCCAGAGGAGGGGTGATCAGCTCGTCGCCGATCAGGAAAAAGATATTGCTTGTGCCCACCTCCTCGACATACCTCTTTTCCAGGGCGTCGAGCCACAACACCTGCGTGTAGCCCATGTCGGTGGCAATGCGGCTGGCGTACAGACTGGCTGCATAGTTGCCGGCCGCCTTGACCGCGCCTGTGCCGCCGGGAGCCGCGCGCACATATTCTTCCGACACATAAATCCTGGTCGGGGAAAAACCTTGCGCGTAATATGCGCCCACCGGGCCGGTGATGATGAAAAAGAGATACTCCTCGGCCGGGCGAACACCGAGGGCGGCTTCCGTGGCGATCAGCGTCGGTCGGATGTATAAGGAGGATCCCTTTTCCTGCGGGATCCAGTCGCAATCGAGCGCGACAAGCTTTTTCAGGGCTTCGAAAAAAATCGACTCGTCGATTTGCGCCATACAGAGCCTGGCGGCGGAGACGTTCATACGTCTGATGTTTTCCTGCGGGCGAAACAGATAAACTTCACCGGCGGGCCCACGGTAGGCCTTGAGCCCCTCGAAGACCTCCTGCCCGTAATGCAGGCACATGGCCGTCGGATCGAGCGTAAGCTGATGATAAGGCTCGATCACGGGATCGTACCAGCCCTTTCCTTCCTTGTATTTCATGCAAAACATATGGTCGGTGAAATATCTGCCGAAGCCAAGCTTATCCGGCTCCGGTCTCGGTTTCCTCTGGTCTGGCGCTGCTTCAATAATTTTTATCTCCATATTACCCCCATTGAAATAAACCCTTCCGTATAGAATCAGCTCTTTGTCGAGAGCTTTTTAGCACTAAATGATCCCCCGATCAAGACTTCGATATTGAATAGCCTCCGCCACATGCGCCGGTTCTATTTTTTCTCTTCCTTCCAGATCCGCAATAGTGCGCGACACTTTCAGCACCCGGTTCATGGCCCGGGCGGAAAGGCCCAGTTTTTCAACCGCCATTTCCATAAGGCGGTGCGACTCTTCGTCAATGGCGCAATGGGCTTGAATCTGTTTTTCCGTCATGCGTGCGTTGGTCAGTACGCCTGAAGAGCCGAAACGCTTTTTCTGCGCGGCCCTGGAGGCCTCCACCCGTTTCTTGATGGACGCGGAAGACTCGCCCTCCCTGCCGCCGGCAAGCGCGGCGTACTTCACCGACGGAACCTCGATATGCAAGTCGATGCGGTCCATAAGCGGCCCGGAGATCCGCCCCTGGTACTTGCGTATCTGCTGTGGGGAGCAGCGGCAGGCGCGGCCCCGGTCGCCGAAATAGCCGCATGGGCACGGGTTCATGGCGGCCACGAGCATAAACCTCGCTGGAAAAGACGCGGTGACCGCCGAGCGCGTGATGGTGATGCTCCCCTCTTCCAGCGGCTGGCGCAGTGCCTCGAGCGCATTTCTTTTAAATTCGGGAAGCTCGTCGAGAAACAAAACTCCCAGGTGAGCCAGACTGATTTCGCCCGGGTGCGGCATCTGGCCGCCGCCGGCCAGCCCCGCATCGGAAATGCTGTGATGAGGCGAGCGAAAAGGCCTGGTGGCCATCAGCGTTTGCCCGGAATTGAGCAGGCCGGCCACGGAAAATACCTTGGTAATCTCGATTGCCTCTTCAAACGAAAGATCAGGCAGGATTGTGGGCATCCGTCTGGCCAGCATGCTTTTGCCTGAGCCGGGCGGACCGATCATCAGCAGATTATGGCCACCGGCGGCCGCGACTTCGATGGCGCGCAAAGCCTGCTTCTGCCCCTTGATCTCACAATAGTCGATGTCATAGCTGTCTGTTGTCTGAAACAGGGTTGCCGCGTCGACCGACAGGGGTGAAGCTTCCTGCCGGCCCACAAGAATCTCCACTACCTCGGGCAGAGTTTTCACACCATAAACAAACACGCCTTCGACCATGGCTCCCTCCGCCGCGTTTTCCTCCGGCACAAAAATGGCGCGGATGCCCTCTTCCGCCGCTTTGAAGGTGGCCGGCAGCACCCCACGCACCCCTTTGATGCTCCCGTCGAGCGACAGCTCGCCTAGAAAAAGGCACTTCTCCAGAGAAGTTTGAGCGATCATTTCCTGTGCCGCTAAAATCCCCACGGCAATCGGCAGATCAAACCCCGTCCCCTCTTTGCGTATATCGGCAGGCGCCAGATTCACCGTCACATGATTACGCGGAAAAGCATAGCCGGAATTCTTGATGGCCGCCTTGATACGGTCGCGGCTTTCTTTGACGGACGCGTCCGGCAGGCCTACCGTGGCAAACTGAGGCAGCCCCTGCGAGATGTCCACTTCCACCGAAACGGGATATGATTCCATCCCGATGACACTCATGCTCAATACTTTGATGAACAATCTTTTTCTCCAGGAGGGATTTTTGAATGGAAATACTAGCTAATCGCTTTATTTATATCAAGTTTTTAATGCAGTGCAAATAATTTCCGAGTTCCTTGACTCACATCGGGCGGTATGCTAGGGTCTCGTCAAATTGATCAGTTACAAGATTCACAGATACTGAAGTCAGCGGCTGCCATGGACAAACTATCCCATTTGAATGATGAAGGCCTGGTGCAGATGGTCGATGTAACCGGGAAAGCAAATACCCCCCGCACGGCCGTCGCCCGGGGCGAGGTACGGATGAAAAGCGCCACACTGGAGCTTCTCGAAAAAGGCCGCATGGAGAAGGGAAATGTGCTGACCACCGCCAAAATCGCGGGCATCATGGCGGCAAAAAAAACGGGGGAGCTCATACCTCTTTGTCATCCGCTGGGCGTCACCTCCGTCGATCTGGAATTCACTCTCGACCGTAAAAAACCCCGTGTCATCATCAGCTCTCGCGTGCAGACCGTCGGGCAGACGGGCGTCGAAATGGAGGCCCTCACCGCGGTCAGCATCGCCGCCCTGACCGTATATGACATGTGCAAAGCGGTGGATAAGGAAATGATCATCGAAGATATAGTTCTGCTGGAAAAAAGCGGGGGGAAAAGCGGCACCTTTATCAGAAAAAGAACCAGGCGCACCGGAGATGCATCATGACGCGGACATACAAAGTCAAAAAGGCCTTTCTGATCCCCTTTATAATTACAGCCGCCCTGCTGGCGGTCCTTCTGCTAATCAGCCTTTTTTACGGCCGGCCCTGGGAAAACATAATTCTCGCCGTGCTGTGCATCGTGGCGCTGTTAGTCGCCGTGGAAGCCTCCGAAAGAGAGTTTGCCGTCTCCGAAGACAGTCTCGGCATCAGAAAATTTTTCCGGCCCAAAAAATTTACCTGGCCGGAAATTACCCATCTGGGTATTGTCACGTTGCGTAACAAGGCATACTTTCTTTTGACAACCACCAGGGGCTTTTATATTTTTTCCAATCTCATTGAAAACCATGAGCGTCTGCTGGGCGATCTGGCGGAAAAACTGGGAAATGAAAAAGTGGAAACAGAAGTTACAAGCTACCTGGAAAATCCCCTGCAAAGAACCTCCCTGATCGTTTTGAGCTGGGTTGCCGCGGTGATCATCATTGCGATCATTGTAATGAAGCTCCTGGCCTGACAGGCTCTGTCCACAGGCCGTATAATCAATTATTTTAAAGGATATTTTTCAGACATGTTTTTATCTACGGGAGTTTTTCGCCATGACGCCACGCAAACACAGTAAAGCGGCCGGACAAACAGACATTCACGAGCAGTGCAACAAGGCTGTAGAGGAAATTCTGGAGCAGAAACTCGATGAGCTGGCCACCGTCCTTTCCGTTTCCGGCAACGGCAAAAGCAGGCTTCACTCGAACATTATGGGCATGGTGGAAAAAAGCCTTTTCAAAATCGCTCTGAGGCGCTCCGGTCATGTCAAAAGCACGGCCGCGACATTCCTTGGCATCAACCGCAACACATTTTCCGACAAAATGACCAAATTGGGCATCGATGACGGAAAGAACAAATAGCGTCGCGCCGGCGGCCTGGTCGCGCGGCGCCGTTGAGCCACGCACCCCCGGGGGTCTTTTGTTGTCGTCTTGAGCCGCCGCGGCCATGAGAAAACTCTTTCCCAAATATAATTAAGTACATTTAATAATTCTGTTGTGGCGCAAAAGGATGCCGTAAGGATACTGTGTTGTGAAATTAATGCAAAAAATACTTTGACACGGCAGGCGCCTGTGATAAGAAAAAATCCGCGTTGCCGGCACCGAGAGCACCGGTCATGCGCGAACTGCCGAAGCCGCGTTTGTCCGCGTGGTTAACCGATAAAACATAATAGCTTGCAGAATGTGAGAAAAACAGCGATCGTAGAGCCTCAATGCCGGATCCGGCGCGGGTACGAACGCGCGTTCGAAATATGAATTATGCGGAGTTGTCTGATGGATTTACCTCCCCGCGGCCATGAAAAAATACGAATACTGATGGAAAAAGGCGTCCGGATCCCCAGCCCCGCCACGCTGGACATAGGTGATGATGTCGTCACGGCACAAATCTCAGGTGAAAACGTCACGATATATCCGGGCTGCCGGATTTACGGGAAGAAGACAGTTATTTCATCGGGCTGCCGGCTGGGCTATGAGGCGCCTGTGACCATCGAAAACTGCCGCCTCGGACCGGATACGGAACTAAAAGGGGGGTTTTTCAACGGATCTGTCTTTCTGGAAAAAGCCTCCATGGGCTCCGGCGCACAGGTTCGTGAAGGCTGTCTTCTCGAAGAGCAGGCAAGCGGCGCTCACTGTGTCGGTTTAAAGCAGACGATTCTCTTCCCGTTCGTCACGCTGGGCAGCCTGGTGAACTTCTGTGACTGCCTCATGGCGGGCGGTACCAGCCGCCTCCATCACAGCGAAGTGGGCAGCTCCTACATTCATTTCAATTTCACTCCCGACGGAGACAAGGCCACACCCTCGCTGTTCGGTGATGTGCCCGGAGGGGTGATGCTCAACCGGCCGCCGATTTTTCTGGGCGGGCAGGGAGGCGCGGTAGGACCGATACAGGTGGGATATGGCAATGTCGCGGCGGCGGGATCGATTCTGAGGAAAAATTATCCACAGGAAAACCAGCTCATCTTCGAAGCAGGGCCGGCCAGAAGCGTACGCATCACAAGGGGCCTGCCCTATCTGGAGATAAATCATCTGGTGGAGCAAAACATAGTCTATCTGGCCAATCTCAAGGCTCTGACCGCCTGGTACAAAATGGTGAGGAAAGCTTTTTTCGACCGCCAGGAATCGGGACCGCTTATTTACGAGGGGGCGCTGGAGATTTTGGCGGGCGCCTGCCGGGAGCGCCTCGACAGACTCTCCCGCATGGCGAAAAATTCACTGGCGGCCGCCCCTGACTCTGCCAAGGCTGAAAGGGAGGAACTTGTCGCACGCCTGCCCGAACTGGAAGAGCAACTAAGCCAGGACAATACCGGCGACTGGGTGAGACAGGCACAGCAGACATTTTTTGCGGCATGGGACCAGGCGGGACCAAAGTTCAATGCGCCCTATACGGAAGCGATCCGCGCTCTGCCGGCTGCGGTCACAGATGCGGGGACGGCCTGGCTTTTGTCTGTCGTGGATGATTATTGCCAAAAAGCCAAAGCGGCTTTCCCGCTTGTACAGATATTCAAAAAACTCAAGGCAACGGGTACATAAAATGGGTGAACTGTTCGGAACAGACGGAATCAGGGGGGTCGCCAACCGCCATCCGATGAGCGCGGAAATTGCTTTCAAGGTGGGGCAGACGATCGCGCACCTCTTCAGAAGAAACGGCCATCGGGCGAAAGTGGTCATCGGCAAGGACACGCGCATTTCCGGCTATATGCTGGAGAGCTCACTGGAGGCGGGCATTACGTCGATGGGCGGCGACGCCTACCTGGTGGGCGTTATGCCGACACCCGGCATTTCCTACATCACGCACAGCATGCGCGCAGATGCGGGCATTGTCATCTCCGCCTCACACAACCCCTACCAGGACAACGGACTGAAGATTTTCGGCGCGGACGGCTTTAAGCTGACCGACGCGAGAGAGGCACAGATCGAACAAATGATCTTCGGCGGCAAACTCAACGAGCTTCTGCCCGAGGCCCGGTCCATGGGCAAGGCCACGCGCATCGACGACGTCAACGGCCGCTACATAGTTTTTTTGAAAAACACCTTCCCCCGCGACCTTTCCATGGAAGGCATGAAAATCGTCCTGGACACGGCCAACGGGGCCACCTACCGGGTCGCACCGGACACTTTTGTCGAACTCGGCGTCGATTTACAGGTAATCCACAACAAGCCGGACGGCATCAATATCAATCACCAATGCGGCTCGCAGCACACACAGGGCCTCCGGGAAAAAGTCTTGGAAAGCGGTGCGGCGCTGGGGCTGGCCTTTGACGGTGACGGAGACCGGCTCATTGCGGTGGATGAAAAAGGGCGGGAAATCACCGGCGATCAGATGCTCGTCATCTGCGCCCATGCCATGAAACGGGAAGGCAGGCTCGCCAACAACCTGCTGGTCACCACGGTAATGAGCAACCTGGGGTTGAAGCTGGCTTGCAAAAAATACGGCTTTGACCATTATGCCTCACAAGTTGGCGACCGCTATGTCCTGGAGGACATGCTGCGCATGGGGGCAACCATCGGCGGGGAGGACTCAGGCCACATGATTTTCCTGGATCACCACAAAACGGGCGACGGCATCATCGCCGCCATGCAGCTCGTCGCGGCCATGCTCAAAGAAAACAAGCCTCTTTCCGAACTGGCGCGTCTGATGGATGTTTTCCCCCAGGAGCTCATCAATGTGGAAGTGAAAAACAAACCGGATATTGAAAACGTGCCCCGACTGATCGACGCCATCCGGCAGGCCGAAAAAGAGCTGGGCGAAGAAGGACGTATTCTGGTTCGCTATTCCGGAACGCAAAATATCTGCCGCGTCATGGTGGAAGGGCCGACCGACACGGTCACGGGTAAATATGCCCGCGGAATTGCGGATATTGTAAAAGAAGAGCTGGGATAACTCCGGGAGTCAACAACATGGACATCAATGTTTTTGTGACCAAAGATTTCGAGAAAATGAGTGAGGTTGCGGCACAAATTGCCGTCAAAAAGATTGCCGCTGTTTTGAAGTCCAAACAAGAAGCAGTTCTGGGGCTGGCCACGGGAAATTCACCCACCGGCATGTACAAGCATCTGGCCCGGGCGGCCAATGAAGGCAAATTCGATTCGGGAAGAATCCGCAGCTTCAATCTCGATGAATATATCGGCCTGCCGGGTGACAATGCCCAGGAGCGCGCCCTGCACCCGGAGAGCTATGCTTATTTCATGGTCCAGGAACTTTTCGGTCATCTGAACAAGAAATTCAGTGAAACCTGTGTGCCCTGCGGCTCGCTGATTGAACAGAAAAAACTGATCCGCTCACTTGGAGAAAACAAAAACGACTGGTCATACGCGGGCACAGGCGCCGGCAGATCCATCGTCATTAAAGCAAAAGCGAAATCGGACTATCTGGCCTGGATAAAAAAAGACATTCTCGACCGGTACGCACGAAAGATCAAGGCCTCCGGAGGCATTGACCTGCAGGTCATCGGTGTGGGCGGCCGCGGTCATGTGGCCTTCCATGAAGCGGGGATCCCCTTTCGGGTAGCGCCGATGCTGCTGGTCAAACTGGACAGCGATACGATAGCCAATGCAATTACCGATACACATTTCAAAACGAAAGCAGATTCGCCGCGCTACGCAGTCAGCATGAGCGCCGGGCTTGTTTATCAGGCCCGCACGGTGATGCTGGTGGCCAACGGGGCACGCAAAACACGGCCGGTAGCCGAATCGCTGCTCGGCGAGATCACTCCTGAAGTTCCCATTTCATACGGCAGGCTATACGCGCGCAATGGCGGAGAATTGATTTACGTTCTGGATCGCGTGGCAGCCGAAGAGTTGCTCGCCTGCCGGCGGGAGCTGAAAAGCCGCGGCATTATTCTGCATGAGACCGACAAACCCTCCCACAGCAAACCCCGGCGGCGTCTCGTCTGAATTTATATTCATCTTTGGTCAAGCGGCCCGACCGCTTTTGCACCGTGCAGCGCATCATGAAAGCATGCATCCGCGGCGCGATAAAAACAGGTCGGAAAGGTTTTTTTATGGTAATAAAACATGCGAAAAGGATGGAGTGCATGAAAAAGTGGACAACATTGTGTGTTACCGTTGTTTTCTTGATGGCGGCGTTAAAGACGGCTTGCGCGGCGGAAATCGTGATCGGCTTTACCGGCCCTTTGAGCGGGCCCGCAGCCGAATACGGACAGGACTGCCTCTATGGTCTGGATATGGCCGCCAGGGAAATCAACTCTGCCGGGGGGGTCAGTATAAAGGGCAAAAAACATTTCTTCCGGATCGAAAAGCTCGATGACCGTGCAGACCCTACACAGGCGAAAAACAATGCCCTGCGTTTTGTAAATCAGCATCGGGCCGTCGCGGTTTTCAATCCAGTCAGCACAACTCTTTTTGCTATCATGGGGATCCCGCAGACACGAGACAGGCAGTTCATTATCGGTGCGTACACCAGCATCCATTCCGTCATGCAAAAAAAGCATCCGATGATCATCAACGCAGTTTCGGACTTTGTCACCTATGTTGAGAACATGGCGGATCAAGGCAGAGCCGGCGGCTGGAAAAAACTGGCCATGTTGGCTACCAGCGGCACATACGGCGAGGCATGGCGTAAAACTTTCGCCGAGGCCTGGATTGCCAGGGGCGGTCAGGTGATCGGGGATTATCCAACCAACTATTACACGGAAACGGATTTTTCCGCGCCTCTGACGGCGGCGCTGGCCAAAAAGCCGGATGTCCTGCTCATCGGCGGCCCCTCCGCCACCACCGCCTTGGTTGTCGAACAGGCCAGGGACAAGGGCTTCCGGGGCGGGTTTATTCTCATTGACCAGGCCAAGCCGGATTACATAGCCAAAACACTTGGAGACGTGAAACTCCTGGAAGGGATGATCAGTACCGGCGCAATCGGCGCCTTGCCCCTGCCCTCACTGCCGGCTTACAAAAAAAAGTTTCACGCCGCTTACAAAAGAGACATCACGTCCGAATGTGTGCTGCACTACAGCGTGCTGCGGGTGATCGCCAAAACGATACAAATCACAGGATCGGCTCACCCGGCTGACATTCGCGCCAATTTGCACATGGCGCTGCCGGTCAGTGGGGACGAGCTTCCCAGCGAGCTGTTCGGCATTCAGGAAAACGGCCATTTTCTGTGCGGTCTGGTGATGCAAACCGTCAAAGACGGCAGCTTCAGCAAGGTGGATTATATTCTGTCATTTCCGCAGACAAAGGAAGAATTCGAAAAATACAAAAAGATGAGCAAAACCGCCGAGCCGGAAATGATCCGCTGGGCGCCTGCGGCGAAAAAGGATTAGAAAATCGGAAAGGCGGAGGGGGGATATTTCGCCTCATTTGCGCCTGCGGCTGAAAGGATCCTCTCCTTCCTTTTTTATAATTTCCCGGACTTCCTGATATAATTCGATCAGACATCCGATAATGGCCAAAAAGAGCATCGCCAGCATGAATTTTGGGGAGGTACCCAGCATTTCATCCAGGACAAGCCCCAGCGCCAAAAATAAAAAAGAAGCAACCACCAGCGCAAAACCCCACGCCGAAAGCATGATAATGATCCGAAAAGGAGTCTGCCCGGCGGGTCTCTTTTTAAAAAACACAGGCGTCATCGTGCTTTTCCTTTATTGTCCGGACTTTGCCGCGCTTGTTGTGTCTCCAGGGCGTTATTTTTGGTCTTCTGGCTTTAAAATAACTTTTATCCGTCAAAAAGCAAACTTAATCAACGCCGGAGGAAACGGGTAACTCGTTCGACAGGCTGAAAAGCCGCACAAATCAGGCAGTCGCCGACGGACGATAACATTGTATCCAGCCGATTGATTTTAACCGCGCGCTGGTGTATGAAATCTGTCCGTCAGATAAAAACTACCGGGGCCGCCCCTGAAACGACGGCTGTCGGGCGAAACAAACAATGAGCAAGCTGAAGCTGATTATCTTTGTCGCATTAACTTTCATTGCGGTCATTCTCCTGTGGATCATCGCGGCCGTGTGCTTTCCCCGGCGCGCTGAAATCGGGCCGGCGCTGCTGCAATTGTACGGCAGGGTCTGCCTTATGATTTACCGTGTACGCGTAGAAGCGGCCGATCCCCTGCCCGTTTCGGCATCCAAAGAAAGAGGCATCATTCTGATTGCCAATCATGTCAGCGCGCTGGACATATTTTTGATGGCGGCGCTGTACAAAACGGTGTTTTTAAGTAAAGAGGAAGTCCGGCGCTATCCGCTCATCGGCTGGGCCGCCGCGACGCTCGGGACGATTTTCATCAGGCGCGACTCGCCGCAGGAAAGCCGGCAGATCATCCGTGAAGTAGCGCGCCTTTCGACCGGCAGAGTAATCACCATCTTCCCCCAGGGGACAACCGGCTCGACGGGTGACGCCCTGCCTTTCAAGCGCGGCGCTTTCAAAACCGTCGAGCTCAATCACGGCACTCTTTTGCTGCCGGTGACCATCCGTTACCGCGAGGACAATGCCGTCGCCTGGCGAAAGCCTCAAAACCTCCTGGCCAATCTCAAGGAGATTGCCAGGCAGAAAAGCGTGCCGGTCAAGGTAAAAATTCATCAGCCGATTTCCATTGCCGACTACACCGGCAAAACGGTGGATGATGTCTGCCGCGTCGCCCAGGAAAGGGTTTTTTCCGCTTTGCATGCCGCCTACTGATCCGCGCGGCGGCCATGTACCCTTGTCGAAAGCTTGCGCAAAATCCGCGGATAGAGTAAACAAACACGCATATAATTTTCTCATCGGGGATATTATGAAAAAACTACAGCCCACACTGGCGGCGGAAAGAAATTATACGGTCGAAAAGGAAAAATTTGTTCCCGTGTCGCAATATTTCGGCGAGGATACTTTCCACCATCGCGTGATGAAAGAAAAGCTCCCGAAGAGCACCTACAAAAAATTCCTGGAGGCAATAAACGAGAACAAGACGCTCAATGAGGACACGGCCAACGTCGTCGCCGAGGCGATGAAGCAGTGGGCGTTGGAGAAAGGTGCGACCCATTTTGCCCACTGGTTTCAGCCGATGACCGGAATCACGGCCGAAAAGCATGATGCGTTTGCCGACCCGGCGGGGCCGGACATGGTCATCGAGCGATTTTCCGGCAAGCAGCTGGTCCAGGGCGAGCCGGACGCCTCGAGCTTCCCTTCCGGCGGCATCCGTGCCACCTTTGAGGCGCGCGGCTACACGGCCTGGGATATGTCCTCGCCCGCATTTATCAAGCGCAACGGAATTTCGACGACCCTTTGCATTCCAACTGTTTTCATTTCCTACACAGGCGATGCGCTCGACAAGAAAACGCCGCATCTGCGCTCCATCCGCGCCCTGAATAAAAGCGCGACGGCCATGCTGAAACTTCTGGGCGCGAAAAACGTCAAAAGCGTGTATCCCAACCTGGGGCCTGAGCAGGAGTATTTTCTCATCGACATGGACTACTACTGCAAGCGTCAGGATTTGGTGCTGGGCGGCCGGACGGTCATCGGCGCCCCTCCGGCCAAAGGCCAGGAGCTGGAGGATCAGTATTTCGGCAGCATCAGGGAGCGTATTTCATCCTACATGCATGATGTCGAAGAAGAGCTCTTCAAACTGGGCATACCGGCCAAAACCCGCCACAACGAGGTCGCCCCCAGCCAGTATGAAATAGCCCCCGTCTACGAGGAGGCCAACATTGCCGTCGATCATAATCAGCTGGTGATGGAAACACTCCGCTCAGTGGCTAAAAAACACCATCTGGCGGCCCTGCTGCATGAAAAACCTTTCGCCCGGATCAACGGCTCGGGCAAACATGTCAACTGGTCTCTTTCGGACAACCACGGCAACAATCTGCTCAATCCCGGCACGACCCCCCAGGACAATATCCAGTTTCTGGTGTTTCTCATCGCCACGGTCCGCGCCGTCTGCAAGCACGCCGACATTCTGCGCGCGTCCATCGCCTCATACGCCAACGACCTGCGGCTGGGCGCGGGCGAGGCGCCGCCCGCGGTCATGTCCGTTTTTCTCGGTGAAAAGCTCACTCAGATTCTGGAAGACATCGAAAAAGGCACCGTCACCGGGGCGACCAACGCGGAGATCATCGACCTGGGCATTTCCTCCTTGCCGCATGTAAGCAAGGACAACACGGACCGCAACCGGACATCCCCCTTTGCCTTTACCGGCAACAAGTTTGAATTCCGGGCGGTCGGCTCATCACAGAACATCGCCTCGCCCGCACTGGTGATCAACACGATTGTCGCCGAGAGCCTCGACGAACTGGCGGCCAGGATCAAAGTCAAAAGCTCCAGAAACATCAACCGGGCGGTTTTCGAAGTTCTGAAAAGCGAAATCGGGAATATCAGGCCGATCCTCTTCAGCGGCGACAACTATTCTAAAGAATGGGAGGAGGAGGCGAAAAAAAGAGGACTGCCCAATGAAAAAACGACGCCCGGGGCGCTCAAGGCCCTGATTTCGACCAGGGCGCTCAACCTCTTCGAAAAATATGAGGTTCTCTCTCGCGCGGAGCTGAAATCACGCTACCTGATTCATGTGGGTCGCTACATCAAGGACCTGGAAATAGAAGTCAAGTGCCTCAACAATATCTGCATGTCGCAGGTGATCCCGGCGGCCGTCGCCTATCAGAAAAGACTGGCCGAAGCGATGGTGCTCACCAGGCAGGCTCTGGGGGCGAAAGCGGCGGCCCCGGCCGAGGCGGAGCTGCTGAAAAACGTAACCGATCTCATCAACACGATCTACGCGGTAAACAAAGACATCCAGGCGCGGGTGGAGACGGCCGAAACGATACAGGAGGATCCCCGCAAGGCAGAGGCGCTGGATGTAAGGGTCAGACCGAAGATGGACGAGCTGCGCGAACATATCGACGCTCTGGAAAATCTGGTGGATGACGAACTTTGGCCTTTGCCAAAATTTTGGGAAATGCTCTTTATCTGCTGAAGGGAATCACGAAACAAACAATCCCGCCCTGACGGGTAACAGACGAGATTGTTTAAATATCTTTAATCGCGTACCAGATCATGCCGATGCGTTCCCTGAAAATCAGTGTATTGTCGAGAAGCGGCTGAGACTGTGGAATGAATCTCAAAACGGGCGTGCCGGCAGGCGATGCATACAGATAATCCGCAGGCAAAGGAGTCACACTGCTGAAGAATTTTCTGAATTGCGCTTCGCTTCTTTTCATGTGGCAGGCGGAGGTAACCAGACCAATCTTAATTTTTTTGTCCACAAACATCCTGTTTAATTCCAGAGCGTGCTCATAGGTATTCGTCGATTTCGCTTCTATACGGATCCTTTCTTTCGGCACGCCCAGCTCCTGCGCCATCTGCGCCATCACCTCCGCGTTGGAAAGCCCGTTGTGGCCGGCGCCACAGCAGACCAGGTACTTTGCGTCGTGCTGCTTATACATTCTCAGCGCGTGCGTCAGCCTCAAAACCGTGGCCCCGGAGGAATATGTTTTCCCCAGTGCATTGATCTCGTAAACGCCCCCGCCGAGCGCGACAATCACATCGAGCTGCTTATTTTCTTCAGCCGGACCGGAGACAATATATTCTTTTTCCTGCTTGTAGCTGAAAAAATTGGAAACGGCTTTGATGCTGAATCCATAAAACATAATGATTGTGAGCAGTAAAAACAGCGCCCCGCTTCTTTTTTTCGCCCCTGCGAGGGACAACAAAAAAGAAATAAGCAAAAAGACAAAAATGATAAAAACCGGATCCACAAACGACTTCAGTATGTGATAAACTTGTTCCATGACTCAGTGCTCTCCGTTTGGTGTCGAATTATTTTCCCGCTGCCGGGCGGCCCCGATTATTTTGTGCATTTTGCCTGTCTTCACGAAAATGCCAGTCAAGTATCTGACGGTAAACGGCCGCCCTGAGCCGCAGCTTCTTCGCCAGCCCCAGCGTCAGCACTGAGCCCGCAACATTGATCAGCCAGCTTAACATCAGGCGGATAAATATGATGGAGGAGGCCAGACGGTAGCCGGCGGGCGTTTTCCATTTGCGCAGAAACTGGTAGCGGGACCGGTAAAATTCTATCCGCGAGCGGGCGTTGTGCCCGATGCTTTGTCCCTGAAGGTGATAGATAAAAGCGTCCGGCACCTGCCAGACCTGCCAGCCGGAACGCTTCATGGCATAAGCCAGGTCCGTCTCCTCGAAAAAGAAAAAGTAGCGCTCGTCAAAGCCGGACACTTCGTCGAGCGCCTGCCTGCTCACCAGGATACAGGCGCCGACGGCGGAATCCACCTCAAGCGGGGCATCATGCGTGTATCTCTTGCTCGGGTAGCGGCGGGGGAAAAGATATTCCAGAAGCGACACGTTCACCGCCAGTGTCAAAAAAGTGGGAAATGAGGCAATGGAGTTCTGCCTGCTGCCGTCGGCATTGAGCAACTGCCCGCAGACAATCGCCGCCCGTGGGGTAGCCATGGCAAAATCCCACAGTTTTTGTACCGCGCCTGCGGTGAGCACCGCGTCCGTGTTCAGAAGAAGCGCGTATCTGCCCTCCATGACGGCAAACCCCTGGTTGTTGGCCGAGCCAAATCCACGGTTTTCGGTATTTTCAATAACCTTGACTTGCGGATACTCGGCTGCAAGCATCGCCGTCGACCCGTCGGACGAAGCGTTATCCACGACGATGATTTCATACGCGAGATTACAAACGGTTTTGTAAATGGAATCAAGACATTCCCGCAG
>ERZ795058.984-NODE-984-length-40587-cov-6.411453_pt1 | contig 40587 bp, 37 predicted proteins | sample MGYA00375142_ERZ795058 | MGnify/ENA primary metagenome ERZ795058 (study PRJEB30187, sample SAMN05720210) | activated sludge metagenome | isolation source: anaerobic digester from wastewater treatment plant | place: Japan | collected 2015-04-20 ... | reverse complement strand
CAACGGTGGCCACGATGATTCGGATCTCGTCGCGCAGGAAGTCGTCCTGGGTCTTTTTCCGCTCCCCGGCGGCGAGCCCGGCATGGTACGGCGCGGCGCTGACGCCGGCCTCCTTAAGCCTGCCGGCCACGTCGTCGACCCTCTTGCGGCTCAGGCAGTAGACGATTCCCGCGCCTGAGGGCCGGGAGCTCAGGAATTCCATGAGCTGCGCGAAGGGCTTGCGCTTCTCCACCACGGAATACCGGATATTGGGCCGGTCGAAGCCCGAGATGTAGCACCGCGCGTCCTTGAGGTGGAGGCGATCCAGGATGTCGCTCCTGGTGTGGGGCTCGGCCGTTGCGGTGAGCGCGATCATCGGGACCTCGGGAAACAGCTTCCTCAGCCGCCCCAGCTTCAGGTATTCCGGACGGAAGTCGTGCCCCCACTGGGAGATGCAGTGCGCCTCGTCGATGGCGAACAGGGCGATGGGGATGCCCCGGAGCCGCTCGATGAACCCGTCGCTCATCAGCCGCTCGGGCGCGACGTACAGGAGATCGAGCTCTCCTGCGTGCAGCATGGCCAGCACCTGCCTTGCCTCGGCGCTTCCCAGGCTGGAGTTGTAGAATTCCGCCTTCACCCCGCAGGCCCGCAGTGCGTCTACCTGGTCTTTCATGAGCGAGATGAGCGGCGAGACCACGATGCCCACCCCTTCGCGGTGCAGGGCAGGAATCTGAAAGCACAGCGACTTTCCGCCGCCCGTGGGCATCAGGACAAAGGCGTTCTCGCCCCGGATGAGCCCCTGGATGATCTCCTCCTGATGGTCTCTGAACGACTCATACCCAAAGACGCTCCGCAGGCTCTCAAAAGGGTTTGCATTCATCATCGCATTGCCACGCATCTGCTCAAAAAAGGTCGAAAGGGGCACCGGGCTGTCTAACGTATCCGGATAGTAGCATCCCGGCCCGAAGGCATCAATAGGGGAATTCGACCGTCTGAACGAAGGGCCCTGCGCCCGGAACGCAGCGTGGTGCTTCAGCACCCTCGCAACAGGCGGAGGCGGGACGTGTCGGGACAGATCCTCTGGGGGAAGCGATCATGAGGGCCTGCCTCATCCCCGCAGGGGTTGTGCGGAATGCCGATGACGCCCGAGATTGCGGCAATATTCAGGATCGACACCATATTGCCCAGACGCCGGCCAGAGCGAGGGTTGTGAGATCCATCGCCTTTCTCTTCCGGGCCTGCTTCGGCTGCGTCGGCACAGACCTGTCATAATGGAAGCGGCCCTAGGGTTTCATTGTACGAGGCTTCCCGGCAAAACCAATGACCTGCGCCGGATGAGGGGCGCCGGCATCTGTTGAATCTCGTCTGCGAAAGGCTACCATGTATATATGGTATTCAAACCTCGGGATGACATGTCCATCGTTTTCTCCGGGCAGGCGGGCCAGGGGCTGCAGACCCTGGAAGCGATCCTGACCAGGATGTTCAAGCGCTCCGGCTACAACGTGTTTTCCTACAGCGAGTACATGTCGCGCATCCGCGGGGGCAACAACTCCACACAGGTCCGCATCTCGTCGCGGAGGGTATTCTGCTACACCCGGCGGATCGACATCTTCGTTCCCCTGCACCAAGACGCCATGGAGCGATTCCACGACCGGATCACTCCCGAAACCGTGATCCTGGGTGAAAGGTCTTTTATCGACAAAAGATATCTCGACGGCCACCATCCCGTGCTCGAAGTGCCCATAAACGATCTTGCCCGCGAGGCGGGAGGGCCCGTATATGCGAACACGATCGTTCTGGGGATCCTTGCCGGACTGTTCTATGTGGACAAAGGGCTCATGGATGACGAGATCCGGATGATCCTCTCCGGCCTGGGAGAGGAGCGTCTGCAGAAGAACCTTACCGCCGCCGCGACCGGATACGAAAGGAGCAAGGGGCTGCTCAAGCCGGGACAGGCCTCTGTATCCATCGAGCGGACAGACGAGGTCAAACACGAGATCCTCACGGACGGGATCAATGTGGTGGGTCTCGGCGGGCTTGCGGGGGGATGCACCTTCGTGTCCGCATACCCCATGTCGCCGTCCACCGGAGTGCTGGTCTTTTTCACGAAAAAGGCCGAGGGCTCTGGCGTGGTGGTGGAGCAGGCGGAGGACGAGATCAGTGCAATCAACATGGCGATCGGATCGTGGTATGCAGGCGGCAGAGGGCTCGTCACCACCTCGGGCGGAGGGTATGCCCTGATGGTGGAGGCCTTGAGCCTTGCCGGGTGCATCGAATCGCCTCTGGTGATCCACCTTGGCCAGAGGCCTGGGCCGGCCACCGGCCTGCCCACCCGGACCGAGCAGGCGGACCTCAACTTCGCCCTGTACTCCGGGCACGGCGAGTTCCCCAGGGTCATCCTTGCGCCAGGCACCCACGAGCAGGGGTTTTCCCTGATGCGGCACGCCTTTTATCTGGCAGACAAATACCAGGTGCCCGTGTTCGTTCTCACAGACCAGTACTTTCTGGAGCGCAGATACAATATCCCGGACATAAACCTTGACACGGTGTACGACCAGCGTTTCGTGATCAAGACCGATCGGGACTACCGCCGCTACGCGCTGACGGGAAGCGGCGTATCGCCCCGCGGCATCCCGGGATTCGGTGAGGGCAGGGTGCGCGTCGATAGCGACGAGCATACCGAGGACGGGTTCATCACCGAGAGCTTCTCGGTGCGGACCGACATGGTGAACAAGAGGCTCAGGAAGCTCGACGGCCTGCGCAAGGAGGCCATCGCGCCCGAGCTCTTCGGCCCCGGGGACTACCGGAATCTCGTGGTGTGCTGGGGGTCGTCGCTCCATGCCGTGCAGGAAGGGCTGGACATGCTCGGAAGGGCGGACGACACCGCAATCCTCCACTTCTCGCAGGTATATCCGCTGCACCCTTCGGCGTCGGATTTCCTGGAAAAGGCTCATAGAAAGATCATCGTGGAGAGCAATGCAACCTCGCAGTTCGCCAGGCTCATCAGGTCCGAGACCGGTATCGTGTTCGACGACAAGATTCTCAAGTTCAGCGGGCTTCCCCTCATGCCCGAGGACATCTGCGAGAGCCTGAGCGATATGCTGGAGAAGAAGGAGACTACTCATGGGCGTTTATGATTTCGAGCATGCGATCGATATCGCCTGGTGCCCCGGCTGCGGGAACTTCAGAATACTCAAATCGGTCAAGGATGCCCTTGAGGAGCTCGAGCTCGATCCCCGGATGGTGGTGTTCGTCTCCGGCATCGGGCAGGCCGCAAAGACGCCGCAGTATATGGACGTGCACTATTTCAACGGCCTCCACGGCCGGACACTGCCTGCGGCGACCGCCATCAAGGCCTCGAACCGCGGGCTCGTGGTCATCGCCGAAAGCGGAGACGGCGACATGTACGGGGAGGGCGGCAATCATTTCATGCATGCCATCAGGCGCAACCCGGACATCACGAACATTGTGCACAACAACATGGTCTACGCCCTGACCAAAGGCCAGGCGTCGCCCACCACCCGGCAGGGTTTCGTCACCCCGGTGCAGACCCAAGGAGTCACCGAGGAGCCTTTCAACCCCATCGCTGTGGCCATAGCGCTCGACGCCTCGTTCGTGGCCCGGGCATTCGCCGGAGACGCGCGGCAGACCACGGACATCATCAAGAAAGCCGTCACCCACAAGGGTTATGCCCTTGTCGACATCTTCCAGCCCTGCGTCACCTACAACAAAGTGAACACGTATGCGTGGTTCAAGGAAAACACCTACTATCTCGACGACACTCATGACCCTTCCGATCGGGAGGCGGCGTTCCGAAAGGCGACCGAGCCCGGAAGGTTCCCTCTGGGGGTCATCTATCTGAACAGGAACAAATCCGTTTTCGAAGAAACCCTCATCGCATACCGGCACGATGACAGGCCCCTGTACCAGTGGACTGTGGACATGGGTGTCCTGAAAAACCTCGTGGACTCCATGAGAACCTAGAGGGCAGAAAAACAGATCGGGTCTCCTCGACCTTTTCTCGTCCTGTTCCTGTCCATACGCAGCACCCCTCTCTCAGGCATGTGCGCTTTGTTATTGACAAACAATGATATTTGCCTATCACTAGTCCAGTAACTAAGTAATAAATGCCATGGATCGTTTTTTTCGCCTGATCAACGGGAAGGGGGAGATGGTATGGATACGGTCATCGTGAAGGACGCGATCGCTCACCGGCTGGCGCATTCCGGTGTTCTGCTCCTGCTGCTCGGCCTGCTCACGGGCCTAGCCGTTCCCAAGCTCGCAAACCCCAGGATGGGCCTGGCGAGCCATGTGGAAGGGGTGATGGGCGGGATGCTGCTTGCCCTCCTGAGCTTTCTCTGCTCCAGGCTGAGATTGGGGGCCCTGGCCATGAAGGCCGCATCCTGGCTTGCGGTCTACGGAGCGTATGCGAACTGGGCCAACCCGCTCCTGGCTTCCATTTGGGACGCAGGCGGATCCATGATGCCCGATGCGTCGAAGGGGAAGAAGGGCACGGCCCTGCAGGAGGCGGTCATCAGCGCGGTGGCGGTTTCCATGGTGCTGGCGCTGCTCCCGGCCGTTTGCCTCATCCTGTGGGGATTGAGGAGATCGGCTTCATAGAGCGGGGGTTTCGGAACATCTGCCGGCGGCTCCTACAGCACCACCAGGGCGTCCGCCACGGCCATGCCGGAGCGGGTGGGACGGACGCTTCCCTCTGCGATGTCGATGAGCCCTGATTCGCTCCACTCCTGAAGCAGTCTTCCCTTTTCCTTGATGAGATCGATCCCGTACCGGAGCCGGAACCGCTCCAGATCGATCCCCTGCCTGGTCCTCAGGCCGAGGAACAGCGCCTCCAGGGCCAGCTGTTCGGCCCCCAGGGCTTCCGAATCGCTCACGGGCGACTTGCCTTTCTTCAGGTCTCTGACATACTGATGGACCGACTCGTGGTTCCACCAGCGCTTGTTTTCCCGGAAGGAATGGGCGGCTGGGCCGAGGCCGAGATAAGGCGTGTGGTCCCAGTACTTGCGGTTGTGTCTCGACGCCCTGTCCATGCCCGCGGCGAAGTTGGACACCTCGTAGTGGATGTACCCCGAGTCTTCCATGATCTCTGATGTTCTCACGAAGAATTCCCGCGCCAGGTCTTCCGGACGACTCCCGATCCCGCGCTGCTCACACATTCTGCCGAGCGGGGTATGGGGCTTGAGCTCGAGCTCGTAGCAGGACATGTGGGCGGGGTGAAGATCGATGGCGAGCCCAAGAGAGGACATCCACTCGTCGAACGTCCGGCCGGGCAGTCCGTAGATCAGGTCGAGGCCGATGTTGTCGAACCCGGCGGCTGCGGCCGCCTCCAGGGCTGAGAGTGCCTGCTTCCGGTCGTGTCTCCGGCCCAGAAACTTCAGCTCCCGATCGTCAAACGACTGGACGCCGATATTGATCCGGTTGACGCCGGCCAGCCTCAGCCTGGTCATGTCATCCCGGCTCAGGTCCGCCGGGTTGACCTCGATCGTGATCTCCGCACGAGGCAGTATCGGAAAGGAGGCGCGGATCGCATCCAGAAGGATCTCGACCTGCCCGGGAGTCAGGAGCGAGGGCGTGCCGCCGCCCAGGTAGACGGTGTCGAAACCGGGAAACTCCCCCCGGTACAGCTCCGCCTCGGCGGCCAGGGCGCCGAGAAAGCCGGGGATGAGCGATGTCTTCGTGATGGAGTAGAAGTCGCAGTAACCGCACCGTTTTCTGCAGAAGGGGAAGTGGATGTAGAGGCCGGGATTTTCCGTTCCGTCCGTCATCACGAATCCGTGTCCGAGCGCAGGACGGCCAGGAAGGCGCTCTGGGGAATGCTCACCGAGCCCACCATCTTCATGCGCTTTTTCCCCTCCTTCTGCTTCTCCAGGAGCTTGCGCTTCCGGGTGATGTCGCCGCCGTAGCACTTGGCCGTGACGTCCTTGCGGAAGGCAGAGATGGTGGAGCGCGAGATGATCTCGCCGCCGATTGCCCCCTGGATGGCGATCTTGTACATCTGCCGCGGGATCTCTTCCTTCAGGCGCTCACACGCCTGCACGCCCCGGGCGCGCGCCCGGTCGCGGTGGACGATCTGGGACAGGGCGTCGACCTTCTCGCCGTTGACCAGGATGTCCAGGAGCACGAGGTTGCTGGGCCGGTAGTCGATGAGATCGTAATCGAACGATCCGTAGCCCTGGGTCACGGACTTGAACCGGTCGTAGAAATCGAAGATGACCTCGGCGAGAGGCATCTCGTAGCTCAGCTCGGCCCGGCCAGGGCTCGGATAGCGCAAGTTGGAGTTCGCGCCCCGCTTCTCGATGCACAGGGTCATGACCGCTCCCAGGTATCGGTCCGGCAGCATCATGGAGGCCCGGATGTAGGGTTCTTCGGATTTGACCACGGCCATGGGGCCGGGGTAGTGGGCGGGGTTGTCAACATAGAGCACGGTCCCGTCTTTGAGCGTGAACCGGTAGCGTACGCTGGGAACGGAGAGGATGATGTTCAGCCCGAACTCCCGCTCGAGCCTCTCCTGGACGATGTCCAGATGCAAAAGCCCCAGGAACCCGCACCTGAATCCCTGGCCCAGGGCGATCGAAGAGTCCTTCTCGTAGATGAAGGCCGCATCGTTGAGCTTGTATTTATCCAGGGCGTCCGAGAGATCTTCATAGTCATCCGAGGAGATGGGATAAATGGATGCGAAGACAACGGGCTTGACCTTTCTGAAGCCGGGAAGGGGCCTTTCGCAGGGCCTCTCGTCCAGGGTGATGGTGTCGCCGATGCTCACGCTGGACACGGTCTTCACCCCTGCGATGATGTAGCCCACCTCGCCGGCGGAGAGCTTGTCGCGCTTCTGGCGGCTCAGGAGAAAACGGCCCACCTCTTCGACCCGGTAGATCGAGTTGTTGGACATGAACCGGATGGTGTCCCCGGCCTTCACCTCTCCGTGGAAGATCCGGCAGTTGATGACCGTGCCCCGGTAAGCGTCGTAGAACGCGTCGAAGATCAGAGCCGCCAGGGGTTCATCCGCCTCTCCGACCGGAGGCGGAATGCGCTCGACAATGGCCTCGAGGATCTCGTCGATGCCGGTGCCGTCCTTGGCCGAGCACTTCAGGTGTGAGGCCGGGTCGAGCCCCAGCTCGGAGTCGATCTGCTCCAGCACCCGATCCACGTCGGCCGAGGGCAGGTCGATCTTGTTGATCACCGGGATGATCTCGAGGTCGTGCTCCATGGCCAGGTAGAGATTCGCCAGCGTCTGGGCCTGGACGCCCTGTGCCGCATCGATGAGCAGCAGCACCCCCTCGCACGAGGCGAGCGACCGGGACACCTCGTAGGTGAAATCCACGTGTCCGGGCGTATCGATGAGGTTGAGCGTGTAGGTCTTTCCGTCCCGGGCCGTATAGGGCAATGTTATTGCCTGGCTCTTGATCGTGATGCCCCGTTCGCGCTCGATATCCATATTGTCGAGCATCTGATCCTTGAAGGTCCGCGTGTCGCAGACCCCGGTCCGCATGATCAGGCGGTCGGCCAGCGTGGACTTTCCGTGGTCGATGTGGGCGATGATGCTGAAATTACGGATGTCCTGCATATATTTTCCCTCGTTGTGGTGTCGTATTCGAAGCAGGGCTGTTTGTCAATGGGCGGTTCGAGGCTGGGACGATGGGGTATGAGATGAATGATTCGATTATTTCCCGAAGAGATGGAGGGGAATCCCCCGTGCTTTTCTCCCGCCTCCTCATCCCCTGCCTGCTTCACACAGGGATGATGCGATCACGGGCCATCCCTGGGCTCGAGAATGCACTTCGTCAGGGGGCACTCTATGAAATCGCCGCAGCGGCTTCGAAGCCCTCGTGTATGGCCTCATAGGCCTTGCGGGGGCTTCTGGCGTCGCCTGTCACGTACACTTCTTTGCACACGCTTTTCGCCTCCTGCTCCAGGCCGTTGAACGGAGACGTCCCGACCGCCGTGACCACGGTGTCGCAGGCAATGGTCTCCTCAGTCCCGTCGGTCTGCACCACGACGCCGTTTTCGGTTATGGCGGTGACCGTGGCTCCGGTCACGGCCTGAACGCCGTAGAGCTTCAGCATCTGGATCTCCACCCAGCGCGTGGACATGCCGATGTCCTTGCCCAGCCGGGGGATCATCTCTATGATCTTCACCTTTTTCGTGCCCTGGGTGCACAATCTGCGCAGGGTCTCTTCGTCTTCGGCCTGATGCAGGAACAGGAAATGCAGAGCGTGCGGATCGAGCGTGCCCATTTTTGCGATGAACACGCCTGTCTCGATCCCGACGGCACCGCCGCCTATGATGACCACGTTTTCCCCGACATCGGCCCTGCCGGCCAGCACGTCCCACGCCTGCACCACGTTGGCGCCGTCGATGCCCGGTATGCGCGGCGCGGCCGGACTGCCTCCGCTCGCAAGGATGATCGCATCCGGCTTCAGCCGTTCCAGGAGCGCCCGGTCGGCCTCCACGCCCGTGTGCAGCACAGCCCCCGAGCGCCGCGCCTTTGAGATCAGGGTGTTTTTGAGCGTGATGAATTCTCGTCTCTCTTCGAGGGCGCCGGCCAGGTTGAGCTGCCCTCCGAGGGTGTCCGATTTCTCGTAGAGCTCCACCCGGTGACCGCGTGCAGCCGCTTCAGCCGCAGCGCTCAAGCCCGCGGGGCCGCCCCCGACAACGACCACTCTTTTCGGTGACGCCGTCTTTGAAGATGCCGGGAGCACGTGCTCGAAGCCCGCCCTGGGGTTCACCATGCACCCCACCGGCTCCAGGCGGAAGATGTGGTCGAAACACCCCTGGTTGCATCCGATGCACGCGGCGATATCGGCTTTTTCGCCCCGGATCAGCTTGTTCGGGAGCTCGGGGTCGGCGATCAGTCCTCGCGCCATGCCCGCCATGTCCGCGCTTTTCTCTCGGATGATTCTCTCCGCCAGATCCGGATCGTTGATCCGGTTGCAGGCGATCACGGGCACGTTCACCGTCTTCTTGACCTCACGGGCCAGGTAGGCGTAGCACCCCCGGGGCACCTCCATGGGAAGCTGGGGGACGCGCGTCTCGTGCCAGCCTCCGGTGACGCTGAAGGCATCGACCCCCTTCTTCTGAAGCTCGGCGGCGAACGCCAGCGTCTCATTGAGGGTGCATCCTCCAGGCATGAAATCGTTGCCCCCGAGCCGCATGATCACCATTCCTTCCCGCCCTGCGGCGGATTTCACCGCCTCGGCCACCTCCAGGCCGAAGCGCATCCGGCCGGCCAGGTCCCCTCCGTAACCGTCTGTTCTCCTGTTCGTGATTGCGGAGAGAAACTGGTTGATGAGATAGCCGGTGTTGCTCAAAATCTCCACGCCGTCGAACCCTGCCGCAAGAGCCCGCCGCGTCGCAAGGGCGTAGTTCTCGATGGTCGAAGCGATATCGTCGGCCGTCATCTCGCGGGGCTCTTCACCCGTGAACCGAGACGCCACGGCCGAAGGCGCTATGGCCTGCCTGCCGAGCAGCGCCGAATGGGCATAGCGGCCCGCATGGTAGAGCTGGGCTGCAATGGATGCCCCATGGGCGTGCACGGCATCGGTGAGCCGCTTCAAGCCCGGGATGTATGCATCCGATTCAAGGCCGATGAGGCCGCGGTTGCCGCTGTTTTCGTCTATTCTGCAGCCGCCCGCGACGATGAGCCCGACGCCTCCCTGCGCCCGCGCCTCGTAGAAGGCGACGAACTGGTCGGTGACTGTGCACTCGGGCGTGTAGTTGAGGTGCATCGCGGGCATGGCGATCCTGTTGCGCAGTGTTGTGTTTCCGATGACCACGGGGTCGAGCAGCATCATGGGACACCTCCAAAGCATAAAGTAGAACTTTAAGCTTTATAGTATCCCGGATTCTCGTTCAGGTCAAGGGAATAACATTCGGACAGGGATGAAAAAGGAATACATGGGCCGGAGCACAGGGTGCTCCGGCCGGAGGCTGCTTTATTGGACAGGCTTTGCGAGCTGGAGTATCTCGAGCGGGATATCGATGTTCAGCTTCTTGATCTTCTCCACGTCCGCCATGATATTGAGATCCTCCTGCCTCAGAATGGGGAGACTTTCGGGCTTGGAGCCGTCCTTGAGGATCGCCGCTGCGTGCTGCCCGGCCAGGCCGCCCACAAGTCCGTAATCGGAGCCCAGATACAGGATCGCGCCCGGTGATTTGTGATACACGAAGCTCACGGCCGGGATCTTCCGTGTTCTGGTGATCTCGTCGAGCTCATTCCACGCCTCGTTGTTCCTCATTCCGTAATAGGCATCAAGGGGCACGATGAAAACCTCCGCACCCTTATCTATCAGCTCCTGGGCCGCCGGACTGAGGTGATCGTTCTTGCCCACCTGCTTGGCGGTCACGCTGAACCCCATGCCCGGAGCCTCTCTCTTGATCTCTTCTGTATGCTGCATTGCAGTCTCATCATCCGAATGGACGATCCCGATGGTCCCGGCCGACGGGAAGGCGAGCTTGACGATGCTCAGCGCATCCTTGACATTCATATAGACAGTCGAGCCGGTCAGGCCCGGAGCCCCTTCGGTGAGCGATCTGCATCCGGCCGACTGCGGAAAGGCGACGCCGGTGAACACCAGAGGAATGCCGGATGAAATGATTTTGTCCTTTGCATACTTCGTTGCCGGGGTCCCGATGGTGAACGCGAGATCGGGCCGGGCATCCGCTATCCTCGACGCCTCGCTCTTGATGCGCCTCAGCAGGCCGACTTTCTGCCACAGGCCGGCCTTTTCGAGGTCGAAGTCGACGATGGTGCGGTTGATGGTAAGGTTCTTGCCCTGCACGAGCCCGTTTTTTTCGAGCCCCTTCACGAATCCTTCATACGCATCCTGGAACGGCGCCAGGGCGACGATCTGCAGCACCTCGATCCGGTAGGTCCTGTCCTGGGCATATCCCGGAGCGGCGAAGCCAAGCACGAGCGCCGCAAACAAAAGAGCTCCGATGATTCTTTTCATACGCACTCTCCTCGATACGTGTGATATGGATAATCTGAATCTCGTATCGGAAGCTTATGAACTTATTGTTAAATAAAATCATCATGTTCCGCATATGTTTACAGGTTATGTACTGATTCGAAAGGAACAAAGGTAAAATATTTTACATATTGTGAAACGTCGGTATTTTTGAGCGAGGAGGAGCGGCCGTTCCTCTCGAGAAATACCATTCTCGTCATTGACGGCTGGATGCCGGTGATGCTATTGGCTCGAAAGAGCATACAGCTGCGAAAGGCGACAGGAACGGCCGGGCTTCATGGCTTCGCCTTCGATCCTGACAGCCCTGCGGACCCCCGGCGGCAAAAAGCGGCACGGGATGATACTGTCCTCCCTGCATCCGGATACGGTCGATTCCACTGACACCCGAGAGAAAGATGACATCATGACATCCGAGGCAACGATCTCCATCTGGACAAGGAACTTCACCCTTCTCTGCTGTGCGAACCTGGCCCTGTTCATGAGCTCCCACGCCCTCTCTCCCACGCTGCCTGTGTACATGGTGCAGATAGGAGGAAGCCAGAGATCCGTCGGCTATATCATGGCCGCCTACACCATAGGCGCCATGATCATGCGTCCAATCGCGGGCAGGCTGGTCGACCGGCGCGGCCGGAAGCAGATCATGGTGCTGGGCCTCTTTTCGGCGCTGCTCATTACCTTGCTGTATCGGTTTGCGGCCGATGTCCCGCAGATGCTGGTGATACGCTGCCTTCACGGCCTGACCTACGGCATGATCGGCACGGCCATCGGCACCATGGTGGCGGACAGTCTGCCTGTGGCCCGGTTCACCGAGGGCATGGGGTATTTCGGATTGACCTCTTCTATCTCGATGGCGATCACCCCGGCGGTCGGTTTCTGGCTGATTGGCACATCAGGCTTTGAGACGCTCTTTCTTGCGGTGGTCATGATGACCGGGCTCGCCCTGTTCTGCAGCCTTACGATCAAACGCACCGGCGACCCGCTCGGACCTCAAACCGTGCCGGGCGCGGATGTCTGGACCGGCCTGTTGGAAAAAACCGCCCTGCCCGCATCCGGTGTGATGTTCTTCGTCTCCGTGGTATGGGGATCCGTGATCTCATTCATCGCCCTGCATGCGGCTGAGCAGGGCATCGCCAACATCGGCCTGTTCTTTTCCGCGAACGCCCTGGCCATGTTCATTGCCAGGCCGCTGTCCGGCCGCTGGGCGGACAGCGGCAACATGGGCATGGTCCTTCTCGTCGCCAATCTGGCCGTGTTTGTCGGCATGGTGACGGTCGGGTTTTCTCAGACTGTCATGGGCTTTTCCCTGGCCGGAGCCGTGCTCGGCCTCGGGTTCGGGTTCTACATCCCCACACTGCAGACCCTGGCGGTTCGCGATGTGCCGGCGGACAGGCGCGGTGCCGCCACCGGGACATTTTTCATCGCAATCGACCTGGGCATCGGCCTGGGCACGGTTGCCCTGGGCTATGTGGCCGAAGCTCTGGGCTATCAGGTCATGTTTTTCACCACGCTCATCCCTCTGGCTCTGGCCGGTACGATCTGCTGCAGATTCAGAGGCTCCCGCCGCAACGCTTGAGAAAGGGATCGGGCATCTGACTGTTCGTCCGACCGGAGCGGTTCGCTGCCGTTTCCGGCAAAATGCAGGGCGCTGGTCTCGAGCTATCCGGGCGGCATATGTCCCGGGCTCTTACAATGTTACGCAGAGCGTAGGCTCAGAGAGATCTTGATTAGAATAAGATTCTAGTATATCATTCTATCATGAGGCGGAAGAAAGGCAGGCATGCGGGTACCGAATCGAGGCGAAAGGATATCATCAATGCGGCCCTGAGCTGCTTTTCAGAGATCGGGTTTTCCGAGACGAACATGGAAGACATCCGCCGCCGCTCAGGAGCGAGCACCGGAAGCATCTATCACCATTTCAGGAGCAAAGAGCAGCTTGCCGCCGAGGTCTATATCGAAGGAATCCGCAATTACCAGGAGGCTCTGGTACAAGCTTTGAAAGGGTGCGAGGGGGCACGCGAAGGCATCAGTGCCCTGGTCTCTTCTCACCTGCAGTGGGTCCGGGAAAACATCGAGCTGTCGCGCTACCTGTTCCAGAAGCGCCACTCCGTGTTCATGGCATCTGCTGAAGAAGAGATCGCGGCCATGAACAGGTCGTTCGGCCAGAACCTCTCGCATTTCTTCGCCGGACATATCAAAGGCGGCGTGCTGAAGCCCCTTCCTTCCGACATCATCATCTCTCTCATCTTCGGCCCGTGCATGGAGCTCACCCGCCAGTATTTCTCCGGCCACTCGGGCACGCCCCTCGACAAGGCGGCCGGGATCCTGAGCGAAGCGGTGTGGCGGGCGCTCTCGACAGACAGGGGGTGAACATGAAGACTCTCGAGCAGATCGGCATCGATAATCTGAAGGAACACCTGATCAAAAACTGGATGACCCACGACGGCATGTGGTTCTTTCACTGCCTGCAGTCATGCGGCATCGATGAGGCCAACCGGATCAACAAGGCGGCCATCAGGTCGCTTGCCGCAATCGAGTTCAAAAGGGCCATGCAGCTTTTCGGCATAACCCGCACAGACACGTCCGAAGCCCTCAGAGATGCCATAGACGCGGCCTTTGCCGTGAGCAAGGGCGACTTCATGAAATTCACCTATACATTCCCGGAAAAAAACCTGCTCCGCTGGGAGTGGCAGGGAAACACCTGCTTCGCCTATCAGGGCATGCAGCGGATGGGTGTCATCGACCGCTACCAGTGCGGGGTGCTCTACCGCGTGCTGTGCTGGATAGAGAGCGCCGGGGCCGGGTACGCCCTCAATCCGGAGTTCGAGGGCTGTCTCATGCATACACAGGGAAGGTGCGCGGGCGAGGTCAGGTTCTTTCTCCCCTGAGCGCGCCCCCGCAGGACGGAGGGGTTTCCTGCATCACTGGCAAGCTCCTGCCGTGATGCAGAAAAGAGTTTTATAAGATCACATCCGGCTTTTGTGAGGGAGCCGAAGAAAGAGAGGTCTGTCATGGATATGTTTGAGCGGTTCAGGGAAATGCTCGACGCGCACCCTTCACGCGCACCGAAATCAGAGACATTTCGCGAGATCCTTCAGATGCTTTTCACTCCGGAAGAGGTAGCGCTCGCAGTTCACATGAGCTTTAAACCCAAGCGTGTCGAAGACATCGCCGGTGCGGCGTCTCTCTCATATGACGAAGCGGCGGCCATGCTCGAAAGGATGGCTGCAAAGGCTGTCATATTCAGCGTAGAGAAAGACGGCAAGATGCTCTACGGCCTGGTGCCCACCATCCCCGGCCTCTTCGAGTTCCCGTTCATGAAAGGCGGCGGCACGCCGGAGCTGAAGAAGCTCGGCAGGCTCTGGGAGGCATATCACCGCGAGGCCCTGGGCAATGCCTTCAGTGGAAACCCCACACCCCATGTCCGCATCGTGCCCATAAGCACCTCGATTCAGAGCGTCAATGTCGTGCACCCCTGCGAGGAAGTGAAGCAGATGATAGAAGGGGCGGACTATATCGCGCTCGCTCACTGCGCATGCCGGGTGAGTGTTGAGAGGTGCGATGCGCCGCGCGAGGTATGCATCATTTTCGGCTCACACGGCAGGTTTCTGGTCGAGCGGGGGTATGCGCGCGAAGTCGGGAAAGACGAAGCACTGGCGGCATTGATGAGCGCCGAGGAGGCCGGGCTCGTCCACACGAGCAACAACAGCGCGGACAGGCCCATGATCATATGCAGCTGCTGCCCGTGCTGCTGCACGATACTGCGCGGAAGGACACAGCTCGGCAATCTCGATGCCTTTGCCCCCAGCAGGTTCGAGGCGGAGGTGGTTTCCGAGCTGTGCAACGGATGCGGAATCTGCTCGGACAGGCGCTGTTTTTTTGGTGCTGTTCACCTGGACGGCGACAAGGCGGCTGTGGCTCAGGAGAGATGCACAGGCTGTGGCCTGTGCGTGAGCGGGTGCCCGGAGCAGGCGATCAGGCTCAAAGAGCGGGCCGTGGCCCCCGAAATCCCGAAGACCGCAATTGAAATGGCTATGAAGGTGATGCAGGAAAAGGGCACCCTGGAAAGATTCATGCACATCATGCAGCGGTAGGAAGACTCGAAAGCAGTAGCGGTCCGGCCTTTACCGGCGAAGAAACGAGAGCGAGTCCGCCCCCCGGGCTCATTCCTGATATCGGACGGCTGCCTGGGATTCAGTATGGCGTCCCCTACCATTCCTGCGATAACCAGCGGATAAATCGAGCTGCGCCATCCGTCGTTCTGGAGAGACGCACCCGGATGCGGGCGGATGTCTCCCGGATGCCCTTCCGCTGTCGATTATCCGGGTGCCCGTTCACCGCTCCGGTCAGACCGGCGCGGTCGTCATTTGGCCGAGCCGGAGCTTCAGCTCTTCGGGCACTGCATCATCGGCTGCTTCCAGGACGACTTCGGGCACACCCCCGAAGAGATCAAAGGCGCGATCGAGGACAGGATCGTCCCAGACGGTCGCCAGAGGCTCCTTGACGAATGCCTCGGAGGCCAAGGCCTGCCTCAGTCCTCCCAGCCAGTTCACGACCATGTGGTTGCCGACCCTGGGGACGATGCTGCTGGTGTCCATGAACCCGTCCTTTTCCGAGGCGGGCATGATACGCCTGTTTTCCAGGAGCCATGCGAGCGAGACCATGTCGTGGGCAACAACCGATTCCGATGCGATCACCAGGCCGTTTTCCGGCCGGCAGACATATCCTTCATCCGGGCCGAAGGTGGCGAGGATCATGTCTGCCGCCGTGATCACGAGACGCTGCTTTGTCCGCAGGCTTTCCACGGTATTCCCCTCGGCCGTCTTTTCGGAGAATGTCGAGGCGTCGCGGTGATACTCCAGGCGAGTGTCGTGGCGCCAGTAGCCCACGGCTGCCTTGAGGCCGAGCGTGCTGCCGGCCAGCACATGGCGGCCGCAGCGGGGCATGAGCACGATGTGCTGGATCTCGCTCAGGATATCTGGCATCATGAGCCCGTTCTTCCAGTGGGAGCCTGCAGCGGGGGCCTCCTCATGAAAGGCCTCCCACCCGGCCTCCTCGAAGCAGTAGAGCTCTGCGCCGGACGCCGTCACTGCACGGGCCAGGCCCGAAGACTCCATCAATGCGCGGGAGCTTCCGGAGCAGCCCGCGGGCGAGAATCTCACGTGCTCGACCCCGGACATGTCGCCCACGACCACTCTGCCCGCGCCTTTCTCCCTGAGGAGTTCGATCATGGCGGCTACGGCAATCGGGCTGGTGGTGGCGGGGTAGGGATTGCCCGAGTTGACGACCGGCTTGATGAACACGGCATCGCCCCGGGACAGCCAGGAAAAATCGGTGGCCGCTTCCGCACAGGCGCGGACCGCCAGCTTCACTGCCTGCTCGGAACATGCTGTGCCCGTCCCTGCGAGGAACACTTTTGCACTGGGTCCAGATCCGGGCCGACGATACGCACGCTGCCGGCTGGGGGACGGGTGTGCGCACCCTTTCAGCGGGCACATCGCTGCGGCGGTTGCCCCGGCGGCCAGTTTCAGGAATTCTCTGCGTTTCATAAAAGGCCTCCTTCATATTTCATGGCATGCTCTCATTCTACTCCTGTTGCCCCGGACTACCAACTCGATTTTTCACCTTTCGGGTAATTCTCCATGAGCGGGATCACGAAACAGCGATCCAGTGAGGCAGCGCCCGTATAACCGCAATGCAGCCGCTTATGGAACTTTCCCGCAGGCGATATCCTTCTGCACAGGGTCCTCGAAGAACGCTCGAAATGATGCTTGACGTCTCCGAAGGCAGGGCATACGTGAGATTCTGAGGTGAGACTGACAATGGGTGGGCGGAACCTCTGCGATATCAGACCAGGGTTGCGTGTACGGATAGTGCGGAAGCAGGACCAGCCGACCTCGAGGCTGATCGAAGGCGTTGTGAAAAACGTACTGACCAGATCACCCACTCATCCGCACGGGATCAAGGTGCGCCTGACAAGCGGCGAAGTGGGGCGGGTCAAGGAGATCCTTTCCAGCCAATCCTGACCCTCTCCCGCTGCTCCGTCATTTCCCTGGGGAGGAGCAATCCGTGTCGAGACGGAATGGAGCGTACAGCCGGAAAAAGAGGGGAGACCAGAAAAACAGGGCAAACGGTCTCCCCCTTTTTATTCTCACGCCTCCTTCAGGCTTTTGTCGAGCTTGTCGAGAGATTCGCACCAGCCCTGCTCCATATCGTTACGGTCCGAGTCGCTGATGCGGTCGGTGCCTGAATGTTTGAGGGTGAGTTTCGTCTTTCCTCCATCTTCTTCCAGGCTCACTGTCACGAGCATTTCGAGCGGCCAGTCTCCTTCCATTCCATAATACGACGCCGGGACGATGTTGCCTTTCTCGTCCGCAAAGGAGTCGGTCATGACGATCCGCTCCGGCTCTCTGATTTCACGGAACATGCCCGTGCTCCAGAATTCCTTGCCGTCGGGTGAGCGCATGCTGTTGAGATACTTCCCTCCCACGCGGGGATCTATCCTGCATGCAGGGGCAGTAAAGCCTTTCGGCCCCCACCAGCGTGTCAGGTAGTCGCAGTCAGTCCAGGCCTTGAACACTCGCTCGCGCGGGGCATCGAAGATGCGCGTGATCACGAGCTCCCCCTTTGCCGGTTCTCCGGAAGAACCTATTCTCGTTGCCATGTCTTCTCTCCTTTCTCCTCATTTCGCGCACATGAATTTTTTTTGCGGTTCAAGAGCTTTTCTCCAGACAGCACATCGCTGCATCCGACCGGCCGTGTGCGATCAGGCCGGTCCATGATCAATAGACTATATATTTAGACGTACGGAATGCGCAGACGGCTCACCTCAATGCCGGAGGCTCAAGGGTGTGCTGTACGCGTTTTCCGGGCAGGTGTCGGCCCTCGTGTTTTCAGGGGTTTTCTGAAGCTCGGGGCAGCCTTTTTCGCGGCAAGCCCCATGTGATAGAAGAAAGCGGCGATGTCCCCGTCTCCGCTGTCGGCCCGGTACCAGAGACAGGGGATATTCCGGACCAGGAGATAGCTCGCGACGAGCGAGGTCTTGCCTGAGCCGGCAGGGCTCGCAATCCATACGGCAGGCCTTTTCATGCAGACATCGAGAATCCGGAAAACCCGCTCTCTCGGAACGACGCCCGAAGAATGGGGAGGCGATATCTTGGTCAGGGTGGCCATCTGCCCGCCAAATATGAATAAATTTGATCAAATATGTAATTACAGTCAATGGAGACGGATTGCAAGAACCTCTTCCTTGACCGGATCCAGTCGCTCGTATGGCTTTGCACACAGGAGGGGTCAGGTCTTGACAAGTGACAAATCTTGAACGTTGAGGCCTGAACCAGCCTGCTTTTCAGCATTTGTCACTTGTCAAGACCTGACCCCGTATCTTTATTGTTTTGATTGGGGTTATCGTGTCGATCCCTTAATACTCCATCCCCATAGCCCTTCTCACTTCCACTAGAGTTTCTTCGGCTATTTTGCGGGCTCTTTCTATGCCTTTCATTAAAACGTTCCTGATATGTTCAGGATCCTTTTCCAATTGCCGCCTTTTGCGTCTCAGCGGGAGAAGGTATTCATTGAGCGATTCAGTAAGAATTGCCTTCAGCCGCGATGCACCCTTGTCGCCTATTTCCTCTGCCAGCGCTTCCGGAGAAGTGCCTGTACAGAGCGAGGCGAGCAGGAGAAGATTTGCGACCTCCGGCCTGTTTGCCGGATCGTATGTGATGTTTCTGTCCGTGTCGGTTTTCGCCGCCTTTATCAGCTTTGCGGTCTCATCCTCGGTTGCCGAGAGCATGACGGCATTGTTCCTGCTCTTGCTCATCTTCTGCGACCCGTCCAGCCCGAGTATGAGCGGGGCGCTGCTGATCAGCGGCTGCGGCTCGGGAAAAACGGGGCTGCCGGCACTGAAACGCGCATTGAAGCGCCTTGCAATCGTGCGGGTAATTTCGAGGTGAGGCAGCTGGTCTTTCCCTACAGGCACCACATTTGCCTTGCAGAAAAGAATGTCTGCAGCTTGATGCACGGGGTAGACATACATGCCGGCATTGATGTTTTTCTGCGATGAAGCCTGTATCTCCTCCTTGACGGTCGGGTTTCGGTTGAGTTCGGCGTTTGTGACAAGCGTGAGGAACGGAACCAAAAGCTGGTTCAGCTCGGGCACATGGCTGTGCGGGAAGATAAATGTCTTCTCCCCGTCAGGATCAAGGCCGGCGGCGATATAGTCGATTACCAGCTGGCGCACGTTTTCTGCAATGTCTCCGGCATAATCCCGGTCCGTCAGCACCTGATAGTCGGCAATGACGATAAATATCGGAACACCGAGGTTCTGCAGCCGCACCCTGTTCTCGATCGAACCGAAAAGGTGCCCTACATGCAGCTTTCCGGTAGGCCTGTCACCGGTGAGAACCCTGAATCGTTCCGGATTGCTCTGAAGGTCTTTCTCAAGCCGGGCGCTCCGTTCAAGGGAGGCCTCGAATGTCCTGTAATCAACTCGTTCCATCTGTCTGCAAGCTCCTGTTTCTGTTGTTTTCCTTTTAAAAAACAGCCGGCGAAAACTCAGGCATACTTCACCCAATACAATGATGCTGTCAAGGATATGTTCTTGGGCTTGAGAGGGTCCTCGAGGGGTCAGGTCGAGGGGTCAGTCACCTCGAGGGGTCAGGTCTTGACAAGTGACAAAGGTTGAAAAGCCGGCAGGGTCAGGTCTCAGCAGTTGACCTTTGTCACTTGTCAAGACCTGACCCCTGATCTCTGACCCTGATCTTGTTATTTGATTTTTTTGAGGACGGCGGCGGTGTCGATCCGCTTGACCCACTCCTGGATATCCCTTTCGGGGCCCTCCAGGCCGATGACGACATTGCCCACACTGGTTTTGGCCGCCATCCCGTCCTGAGGGTAGTCGAGCCTGACCTGGGAAAGCGTCTCGGTCTGCTTCAAGGCGATTGGATCGAAATAGCAGCGCACCCGGCCCATGCCCTGCCGGTGAGATTTTTCGGTCAAGGCGATGAAGCCCGGTTTCTCCAGGACCACACCGTCGGGGTCGATCGCAGTGGTCTGATAATTGTTGAGGCGTATGTCGATTACGATCGGCTCCTTGTGCGAGGCGACGGCACCGGCTGCCTGCAGTTGAACGTTTGCGATCATCGCCTGATACTCCTGGGTCAGCCTGCCTATGGCCTCGGTATCGCCTTTTGCAGAGGCCTCCAGATATTTGCGCTGCCATTCCTGTGCCGCCTGCTCCATGGATTTCTGGATCTTGGCGGTATCCGTGCCGTAGCGCAACCGCACCCCGCCGTAGATGGGCGAAAACCGACCGGCGTTCTTGTGCGGGTGATAGGCGGCCGGCAGATCGTAATCCTCTTCCAGGGCTTCATAGCCCGAAGGCGGTGCGCCCAGGGCCGCGACCATGTCCTTCAGCACCCCTTTGATCTCGGCCACCTCTGAGCGCGTGAGCGGATTTCCGCCGCCGTCTCCGTCACCCCAGGCCGAGGCCGCCAAACAAAACAGCAGAAAACAAACAAGAGCCGATATACGTCGAAGCATGTTTCCTCCTTTCGTCCTCATTGCTATGTTCTTCAGATCAACGTACGGCAGTAATTCCGTCATAACCAATGCGGGGCGCTGCTAAAAATGTCGTTCGGAATGAGAAGCTGAACCATTATCAACGCTCCTTCAATGAGAAAAAGAATCAATTTTTTCGAGCAGGATACTGCGCGGCCGCTAACAGATTGGTAACACAATTTAAGAATATGCCAAAAAAAGAAACGCGGGGGCCTCGATATTCATACCTGAATTTCTGTGAAGCGCTATCTCGATGCGGCGTTTTTTCAAACGGGCGTGCATGTGCTGTTCCTGGCTTTTCTCTCCGGCCGTGATGGGCGTCACCGGCACCGAAAAAGATGATCGTGGGAGCGGATCGAGCAGCCCCGGCCTGGTACGGCTGCAGACGCAAGGCGTTCACCAGCGCGGCACCAGAGATCCGGGCATCTGGAACATCGCGCGGGACCATTTCCCCTGATCCGGAAAAGGGCTGTAGAAGACATTGTCGAATCCGCCGAGCCCGGGGGCAAGAGCGGAGAGCTCCACGACGCTCTCCATTCCGCCCGGCATGTCGAAATCGGCGGCAGACCGTTCATCCCAGCCCATTTCCGTGTCGGCCGCGCCGGCAATTTCCGCCGTCCATGCCCGGATGCCTGTTCCACTGTCTGCGGGGGCAGGGCCGGCACTGCCGGCTGCGGATTGATTTAGACGATCGACGTGGTCATTATTCATTATGGAGACTATCGGGCAGACGACTCACAATGGCAGCGGTAAAAGGATGTATCATACGGGAAGCTGAAGCGGGTGACGCGCCGGCAATCTCCTCGCTCTTCTCCCAGCTCGGATATCCGGCTTCTCCGCAGGAGATGGCGGGCAGGATCGAGACCCTGTCTTCGATGGATGAGTATATCACTTATGTTGCAGAGGCACAGGGCGATGTTGTAGGGCTCGTCGGCGCTTATACGGGATATTCTCTGGAGTTCAACGGCATGTACGGGAGGCTGACAGCACTCGTCGTGGACGAAAAGTGGCGCGGCCGCGGGATCGGCAAGCTGCTCATCGACAGGGTGGAGGCCTCGCTGGCCGGACAGGGAATCAATCTGGTCGTCCTCACAAGCAGCATTTTCCGGAAGGATTCGCACGAATTCTACCGGCATATCGGATACCTGGACACGGGCATCAGGTTCACGAAGAGACTGCGGAATGCATAGTTTCGAAAAGGCGTACCGGAGATCCTGATCTCGCACCCGCTTTCATATAATAGAAAGGGGCCGGGCCCACGGGAGACAATTCCCGGGCCGGTCGGCCTCGCGATCGCTGTCCGTCCGGCGGCCCGGATGCATCCACGAGCCGGGTGCGCCTTTGCCCCCGGCGGGCGCCGGGATCACTCCCCTGCGGCCGCGTGAATCATTTGAGACTTGTCCCGCTTGTGGTTCCCAGCAGGGTTCCCGCCGGCGGGGCAGGGTCTGAAAACCCGCGCTTAATGCCTGGAGCGTTTTTTCAGATACCGCCCGACCCTGTCGAGGCCCTCTTCGATCTTGTCTGCATCGAGCGCATAGGAAAAGCGGACCCTGTCCGGTGCGCCGAACCACTCTCCCAGATACGTGATGACCTTGTACTCGTGGAACATGTCCCAGACGAAATCGCGCGGGTTTTCTATCTTCGGCAGCACGTAAAACGCGCCCTCGGGCTTCCACAGGTCGAGCCCCAGGTCAGTCATTCCCCGGTAGATGATGTCTCTGCGCTCCTCCCAGATCCTGATCTGCCCGTCGATATAGCTCTTCGGAACGGTAGTCGCCGCACAGGCCATCTCCTGCGCGATGATGCTCGTGTTCATGGACGTGTGCGACTTCATCTCGATCACCGTCTTCACCAGCTCGTTATCAAGCGACCACAGATATCCCACCCGCAGGCCGGTCATGCCGAAGGTCTTTGAGAAAGAGTTGATGGTGACCACGTGCGGGCCTTTGAGCAGATAGTTCTCCCGCACATAGATGAGGTCCTTGTACACCTCGTCGGAGAGAACGTAGATGCCCAGGTCCTCGGAGATCTTCTCGATCTGCCTGAGTGTCTCGATCGCCTCCACCCGGCCCGTGGGATTCGAGGGTGAATTGATGAGCACGACCTTGCAGTCCCGGACCTTTCGCTCGAAATCCTCGTACACGATCCTGCCTTCCACGAGATCGGTGAACACGGGCTCGAAGCCCGCATACTCCACCAGGGGAAGGTAGGAGTAATAGTACGGGCGGCACAGCAGGCATTTCGGCTTCCGGCCGCCCTTTTTCTTCTGCATCCACGCGATCGTCCGCAAGGCCAGGTCCAGCGCCTCGGATGCGCCGTTGGTTATCACGAAGCTGTCCGCGGTGGACCGCGGATACTGCTTGGCCAGCGCCTCGCGCAGGTTGACCTGCCCCTGGATCAATCCATACCTGAAGCCGTTGTAATCCGGCAGAATATCGTACACTTCTTTCGGAGGAGGCAGATCGGGCTGGCCCGATCCGAAGGATATGATCCCGTCACCCCGCACACCGATGAACATTGCCGCGGTAAGTTGTCTGTTTGTGCTCATATGCTGTTCGATCTCAATAAAATAATGAACGAAGGTGAGTATCCCGCGTTCCCGCCAGTCATACCAGCAGTTCTACGGTCTTTCCTCCGTTACAGGCATGTATGCGCTTTTTTTCTGAAAAAATGAAGGGAAATATTGCATCCGCCGGATGCCGCCATAGTTGACTACCGGGTCAGCCTTCTGGTATGTGTTTGATACTACTGAGAAATGATATGGAGGCATCTTTGAAGAGACAAAGCGTCTATGCACTGAGCGAATATGAGGGAGCGCTTCTGCTCAAGGAGTGGGGGATTCCGGTGGTCGAGCAGGCCCTCTCCTGTAATGAGGACCAGGCGGTAGAGGCTGCAGGCAGACTGGGCTTTCCCGTGGCCCTCAAGGTCTGCTCAGAGGCGGTTCTCCACAAGACCGACCAGGGCGGAGTGAAGCTGAACATAGCAGACGCCCAGTCCCTGATCGAAGCAGCCAGAGACATCCGGAGCCGGTTCCGCGGCATAGAACCCAAGCTCCTGGTGCAGAAGATGGCGCAGCCGGGTGTCGAGATCATCCTGGGCGCGAAGCGCGACCCTGTCTTCGGGCCCGTGGTGCTGGCCGGCATCGGGGGCATCTTCACCGAGATCTTCCGCGACACGGTCGTCGAGATCGCACCGGTGAGCATCAGGACCGCACGCTCCATGCTCATGCGCCTGAAAGGCGCCGCACTCCTGAGCGGGTACCGCTCCCGGCCGCCGGTGGACATCGACGCTGTCGCACAGGCGTTGAGCGCGCTTTCGAGGCTCATCGCAAAACGCGGCGACATTGCCGAGATCGACGTCAACCCGCTGATCGCGGGAGAGCGTGGTGCGCTGGCCGTGGATGCACTCGTCCGCTGCAACGGCGGGGCCGTGGCCGCAAAAAGGAAGGCGCCGGGGCCGGAAACAGTGGATCCGTTCTTCAATCCCGGGTCTTTTGCGCTCATCGGTGCGTCCAAGAGCCCGGGCAAGGGCGGCAACATCATCCTGCGCAACCTGCTCAAGGCGGGTTTCCAGGGCAGGATCCACCCCATCAATCCCACGGCTCAGGATATCCTCGGCATGAAGGCATACCCGAGGGTGAGCGACGTGCCCGGACCGGTCGACCTCGCCATGATCGTCATTCCCAAGGCGGCGGTGCCGGATGCGCTGAAAGACTGCGCTGCCAAGGGGGTGCGCAGTGTTATCCTGAGCACGGGCGGCTACTCCGATGCCGGCGAATCGGGATTGGCCGAGCAGAACGAGCTTGCGGCCGCTGCCCGCAGCGCGGGGATGAGGCTCATGGGGCCCAACAGCATCGGCACCATCAATCCCCGGGCGGGGCTCGCAACCTCGATCGTGGGGCTCGAACAGCTACGGCCGGGCGGCGTGTCGCTCATCGGGCAGTCCGGGGTCTTCTCGTCGGGCTGGGGGCGGTGGATCGCTGACGTCAAACCCTTCGGGCTCGCAAAGGTCGCCTGCATCGGCAACAAGAGCGACATCAACGAGAGCGACCTCCTGGAGTATCTCGCCGATGACGAACAGACGACCACGATCGGCATGTATCTGGAAGGGGTCGCGGACGGCGAGCGGTTCGTCCGCTCCGCCGCGCGGGCGTGCTCGAAAAAGCCCGTGGTCGTGGCCAAGTCCGGACGGAGCGAGGCGGGGGCCGCGGCCATCGCCTCGCATACCGGCTCTCTGGCGGGGTCGGATGTCGTGTTCGATGCGGTCTGCCGGAAGGCCGGGCTGGTGCGTGTGAACGATTCCGAGGCGTTCTTTGACACACTCTCCGCGTTCGAGTCGCAGCCCCTGCCGCGAGGCAACCGCATGGGGGCGCTCTCCATCACGGGCATGGGATGCGTGGTGACAACGGACGCGGCCGAAGAGCTCGGCATCGAACTCCCGTCGCTCAAACCCGCCACCATGAAGAAGCTTCGAGAGGTGGTGCCCGCCTGGGCGCCGGTGCGCAACCCGGTGGACATCTGGTCCGCTGTCGAGCAGCACGGCTCGAAGAACACCATGCGTCATATCGCTCAGAGCATGCTCGAGCAGAAGGACATCGACGCGCTGCTGATCATTTTCGTGCTCATGCCCGAGTCGATCTTCGACATTCACGAGGCCTTTGCCGATGTTATCCGCGCCCACCTGGACAAGCCGGTGTTCGTGAGCTACTACGGCGGCACGAAGAAGGAGATGATGCACATCCACGAGGGGTTCCTCCCGCTCGGCGTTCCGACATATCCGACACCAGAGCGGGCGCTGTATGCATTCAGCCGGATGGTGGAATACGCCCGGTTCAAAGGGCTCATCGCGGGGCGAAAACAGCGGTGAGACTCTGGATGCCCTCCCCGATGCGCGGTGAATGCGACTGACCGGCGGCCGCCTTTCATGGTATAGGTGGTTTCCGGGGCAGGACATATGAGAAGGAATCGGCAGCAGGCCGGCACGGCGGGCTCTCCCGGCGCTGCGCATCATGGAGCCTGCCGGGATGCACGGGCCGAGCGCTATATCGACGGCGTGAGGGACGCCGTCCCGGTCATCATGGGCTACACCGCGATCGGTCTTGCGTTCGGGATGGTCGCCAAGACCGCGGGTGTCACCGTGCCCGAGGTCGCACTGATGTCGCTGATTCTGTATGCGGGCTCAGCCCAGTTCGTCACGGTGGGTCTGATAGCCGCCGGGGTGCCGGCCGGGGCGATCGTCGTCACCATCTTTCTGGTCAATGTCCGCCATCTCCTGTACAGCGCGGCAATATCGCCCCATGTCCGGCACCTGAAGACGTGGCAGAATGCACTGATCGGGGCGGAGCTCACGGACGAGACCTTTGCCCTGGCATCCGGCCGGCTCGGGAGAGGCGCTTTCCCGGGAGCAGGGTGGTTTCTGGGGCTCAACAACGCCTCCCATGCCGCGTGGATCCTGTGCACCTCTCTGGGCGCGGTTGCAGGAGGCTCGATCACGGACACCCGCGCCCTGGGGTTCGATTTCGCGCTTGCGGCCATGTTTGCCGCCCTGCTGGTCCTGCAGATCGCAGGCAGGCCGAAGCTACTCGCTGCGGTCGCAGCCGCCGCCGTCGGAGGCGCTGTCGCGCTGTGCGGCGCCCTGATTCTGCCCGCCAGCTGGGCCATCGTCACGGCCACGCTCATCGCCGCCACCGTGGGGATGGTTCTGGAAGGGAGGGCGGAAAAGGCGTGATTCGTCTCTCGATATTCCTGATCATCCTGGGCGCGGCAGTGGTGACGCTGATACCTCGGGTCGCGCCCCTGGTGCTGCTCAGCCGCATCAGCCTGCCTGAAAATGTGGTGCGCTGGCTGGGATTCGTGCCTATCGCGGTGCTTGCCGCCCTGCTCGCGCAGTCGGTCGCCATGCCGGAGGGCCGGCTTTCCTGGCCGCCGGAAAATCTCGCCATGATCGCTGTCATTCCCGTGCTGGCGATAGCGGTGCGCACAAAGAGCCTGATCGGCACGGTCGCCGGCGGCGTCGCCGTGATGGCACTGCTTCGCTGGGTGCTCGGGTAGGCCGGCCTCAGAGGATCGAGCGGGGATATATGAAAATCCCCCTGCCTCAAGGAATGGAGTGTCCGATACCCGGGTAACGAAAACGAAACCGGGCTACCTTTTGGTGATGCAAAGCCGGGTTTTGTCACCGGGGCGTCGCAGGGAAGATCGAAATATCTCTCACATCCAGGGTTATCCGGCACACGCCACCCTCGGCAGCATTCTTGCAAAGGGGCGTGAATGGACATCAGAGAGCTCGACCTTTCGGCCTATTCGGCAGACAAGCCCGACACTACCGTACATCTCCTCTTCATTCACCACTCGGTGGGAGGCCAGCTCATGGCAAGCCCGGGGAGGGCGAACGGAGAGTTCGGCATCCTGAGAACGCACCCCAACGGAGGGGGCCTCAGGGCCTTGCTCGGGCAGAACAACTACGTGGTTCACGAAGCGGCATACGGATCGAAGATCGGCGCCGAAACCGATGTCTGCCACTGGAACCGCAAGTTCCGCAGCCACATGAGCAGGATTCTCGCCACCAGGCACCAGGACGTTCTCTTCAGCGACGGCGCCTTCAACAGGGTGGTCATGTTCCAGTCAGGCCCTTCCAGCAGTTGGATCGATGCCGAGGGGAGAGAGCCCGGCGATCCCGACTCGCGGGAAAAGACCATTGCCAATTACAAGGCCGCCTATCGCTCTATGCTGCAGTATTTCATGAGAGAGCGCGAAACACTGTTCGTTGCCGTCACCGCCCCTCCGCTTGTGAAGCCGGAGCCGGTACAGGGGCTTATGGGGCGCATCCTGCGCAGGCCGGATCAGGCCGTCGTGGACGAGGCGGGAAAGCGGATCCGTTCATTCAACAACTGGCTCAAGAATTTCTCTGCGGGATGGCTGAGCGACTACCCGCTCAAAAACGTCGTCGTATTCGACTATTTTCACATACTCACCGCCTACGGAGTGTCCAACTGGCTGAGATATCCGTCGGGAGAGGGCGGAGACGGCCATCCAAACTCGCGGGGCAACACGGAAGCCGCGCGGACATTCATTCCCTTCATCAACAGAGCACTGAACCGGATGACCGAACAGGCAAGCCCTCTCTCTGTGGGCAGGCATGGCGCCTTTGCCTCGAAGGTGTCGGCCCGGTAGCAGTCCGGGGGGTCAGGCCCTGCCCTCCGCCTCGGTCAGGCGGCACAAGGGCGGGGCCTGATCGCTCCATTCGCAAGATGCTGCGCCTGTCGGCCTCAAGGGGGCGCCTCATTCACTGTCTTGAATATTGAGCCCGCGGCCCTACAACTACAAACAGATCATCTCCTCTCTATACCGGCAAAGCAGTACAGAGGGTGGAAAGGAGGCAAAGCCATGTCGATGAGATCGGAATACCCTTCAGATCTGATCCATATACGGCCGGATACGACCTATGAGAGCTCGGTACGGCACGCGGACGAGTACAGGCGGGAGCAGATGCCGCCGGATGTCGTCCGGCAGGATACCGGGGCCATCACCGATTGCACCGGGTCTGTGCTCGAATTCACGTATCCTCCGCTGGAGATAGCCGATTATCTGAGCCACTATTTCCCTCCGGCGTGAAAAGGAGCAGGCGTCTGGAGAAGTATCGGGAGCGGCCGGCATCGGATGAGCAGCCTGTGGAAGAAACACGGAGCCTTGGGCGACTCATTGCGGCGCCCCGCCTCCCGATTTCGCCATGGATTGAAGGGCGAGCTGGTCCGGGCCGACAAACGGCTCTTCATCGGGAACTATTGCGATGTACTGAAGCAGCTCGTCGGTCATGCCGTGTGCGGCCGGGAGATGAGAGCTGAGTATGACTTTGGGAGCCAGCCCCAGAAAATAATTTATCGTTTTCGTGAACTCGTCCCTGTCGATGGCATGGAGCCAGGGAGAATCCATCTTGGTCCAGGCGATCAGTCCGTCTCTCAGCCTTTCCGAGCCGATGCCCCCGGCGCTGTCAGCAGGTTCGGTCATGAGCGCTCCGAAGCAGTCCGCGCTGAAGAGAGCGGCCGACTTGTGATCGTAAAAACCGGTGGTCTCCGGAGCATCGTACGTGGGGGGCCTGACTGACGTGAGCTTCCTGTCTCCCACATCGAGAACCTGGCCCGGGTTCAAAAGATATACCCTGTCGACGGCCAGGGGGCGGAACAGGCTCATTTTGCCGAGACCGAGAAAGGTGGTGACGACCCGTATCCTGGGTGCTGCCTCGATGATCCGGTGAAGGCTCCCGATATGGTCGTGGTCGTTGTGGGTGAGCCAGAGCCACCTGAGATCGTCCAGGTCGATGACCGAAGAGAGCCTGTCCATGAACCCGTCGCTCAGATCCCACAGGCCCGTGTCCACCAGGACAGGCTCCTGTGCCTTGAGGACAAAGGCGTTTACCGGCACGATCCCCAGGCCGGGTATGGGGAAAAACGAGGGCAGAACGTCGATATCCGGCCCAGCCGGGTAGGGGTCGAAGATCTCAGGTCTGTGCATCTGTTCTCACATCTGAAATGGTTTTTCCGGGGCCGGCGGTGAAAAACAGGCTGTGGCCCCTTGTGATTAACAATACCTCGAGGCCGGACGATTCTCAAGACATGCCGCTTCCCGCACGAAGCCGTGCTTCCGTCTTGCCCTGTCTGTGTCCACGGTATACGGGCTTCCTCTCCTTGTCGGCTTCCGGCCGGTGTGATGCCTCTGAGGGCCGGGAATCAGCGGAGGCCTCAGTCGCCGGATTCCATCATGCTGCCGTATTTCTGCTTGATCACGCGCATATCGATCTTCTGCACCCCGGTCTTGGGAATCGCATCGACAATCACATATCGGTCCGGCAGGGCGTATTTCGGCAGGTCGCCCGTTTCGACGAACGTCTGCATGAACTCCGCGAGCTTGGCGCTGTCCAGCACGCCGGCATACTCTTCGCCGATCTGAACGAGCACGACCGGCCTTTCTCCCCAGACCTCGTTCGGTACGCCCACGACCGCCGCGTCCTTGACCCCCTTGTGCTTCCTGACGAGATTCTCTATCTTCAGGTGCGAAATCCATTCGCCGCCGCTCTTGATCACGCTTCTGACCCGCTCCGTGATGCACAGGTACCCGTCTTTGTTGATGAAGCCGATATCTCCCGTGTAGAGCCAGCCATGCTTCCACAGGTCCTTGGTCTTTCTCGGGTCGCGGTGATACTCACGCGCCAGCCAGGGAGCGCGGATGACCACCTGTCCCTGCGACAGGCCGTCGTTCTTCTTGAAATTGCCCACAGTGTCCACCACCCCCACCTCCACCAGGGGCGCAGGCAGCCCTGCGCTGCCGAGGATCCGGATCTTTTCTTCCGTCACGCTCTCATCGAGATCCCCTTTCAGGTGCGACATGGCAACCAGCGGGCAGGCCTCCGCCAGGCCGAAGGCGGAGGTGACGCGGATGCCCCGCAAGAGCGCTGCCCTGGCGAGTTTTTCCGGGAGCCGCGCCCCGGTGACGATGAGCTTGCAGGAGGAGAAGTCCAGGCCCATCGACAGGGGATGCTCGAGAATCATGTGCAGCGCTGTCGGAACACAGACCGAGAACGTGATTTTGTGCGTGCCGAACAGCTTCAGGAGGCATTCCGTGTCGTACTTGCCGGAGTAGACCTGCTTCGCGCCCAGCATTGTCGCCAGGTAGGGCATGCCCCAGGCATGCTCGCTCCACATGGGGATGAGGGGCATGAATACATCCTGCGACGAGAACCGCATCTCAGAAGAATACGAGCTCAGGGCGATACCGAGGGAAAGGGTCTGCAGCACGATCTGCCGGTGCGTGAACGATACGCCCTTGGGAAGGCCGGTCGTCCCGGCCGTGTAGTAGAGCGTGGCAGGGGTGTTTTCATCGAAATCCGCGAAATCGAAGCCCTCAGGGGCTTTGCCGAGCATGCTCTCGTATTCGCCCGCAACCGAGCGGGGCAGCCTGGCCTGATGCTCGGAATCGCGGATCAGCACGAGGTGATCAACGCCTGCAAGAGATTTCCTGATCTTCCTGATTCTGCCCAGAAAATCCTCATGCACGAGCAGCACCTTCGGTGAGGCGTGGGATATGGTGTGGGCGAACTCGTCGCTTCCCAGGCGCCAGTTGAAGGTCGCGAACACCGCTCCCATCATAGGCACTGCGAAAAAGCCCTCCAGAAAACGGTGGGAATTGTAGTCGACGATGCCGACGACGTCCCCTTTCTTCACTCCCAGTGCGGCGAGAGCCCCTGCAAGGCGGACGACCCGTTCTCTGAAGGCGCCGTAGGTATAGGTAATCCTGTCCCGGTATGTGACCGTGCCGGACGGGTGGCAGTTCAGCGTCGCTGAAAACAGTTTCTTGATAATGAGGGGATATTCGTAGCTGGTACCAGAGGGATACGGGAGCCCGTTCATGGCATCCTCCTTTCATGATACGGATAGCCGCTTGATAATACCAGCCGGTGCAGGCGGGTTTCCATAGGAGCCGGTCTGATTATCAGACTGCTAAATGTCTTACACGGCACCCGAAATATCCGGTGGCGCCGCAGCAGCTCGAGGAAGTCTTTTCTATCCGTCGCTCTGTGAGGGGATCATGCAAGAAAGTTCCGCACCCCGGTGAACACGATCTGCGCGGCCAGCGCCGCCAGGACGAGGCCGGTCAGCTTGCTCAGGATTCTCAGTCCCGTACATCCGATGATCCTCTCGATGGAGGTGCCCAGAAACAGGAGCATGCCCACGGAGAGCACGGCCGCCAGCAGGGCGGAGCATCCGACGATCTTCCCCCATACGCTGGTGACCTCGGCGCCCATGACGAGCAGGGCGCCTGTAGTCGCAGGACCGATGGTAATGGGAATGGCGAGAGGCACTACCGTGATGCTGTCCGGGTCATCCGGCCGCACTGTGACCTCGGTGCCGCGGACCAGGTCCACGGCGGAAAGAAAGAGCAGAGCCCCTGCGCCGACGCGGAAGGCGTCCAGGGTGATTCCGAAGACCGAGAAGATGGCGTTGCCGAGAAAATACAGGACAAGGCCGATGAGAATGACGTCGAATGTGAGCCATGCAGCCACGGTGCGGCGTCTGGCCGGGGGGATGTCCCGGGTCAGCGAGAGAAACACGGAGAGGACGAAGAACGGCGTCAGCAGGAAGAAGAGCCTGATATAGGTGCTGATAAAGAGATGTGAGGGTTCGTTCATGCACACTTGATAACATAACTCATGGAAAGAATACTATATACATAACAGGGGCAGGGTTTTTCGAATCCAGGGCGTTCGATTCCGGGTCATCCGGCGGGAAACGGGCTATGCTGTATATGGCGGCGAGAATTCTCAATGTGCTGAACTCCGAGCAGGATCCGTCGCAGATAAGTCTTGCGCTGTGCTTCTCCATGATCGCGGGCCTCACACCACTGATGAGCCTGCACAACCTCGTCGTGCTCTTTTTCGTGCTCTTTCTCCGCGTCAACCTCACCTCGTTTCTCATCGGCCTGGCGATTTTCTCGGGCATCGCCTACCTGCTCGACCCGCTCTTTCACATCACAGGGCTCGCGCTGCTTTCCGCAGAGCCGCTGGAAGGGATCTGGACGCGCATGTACAACATGCCGGTCTTCAGGATCGAGAGGTTCAACAACACGATCGTGATGGGCAGCCTCGTGATCTCTCTGGTCCTGTTCGTCCCCGTATTCTTCCTTGCGCGGTCCGGGGTCGTGAAGTACCGCGCGCGCTTTCTGGCATGGATGAACAAGACAAAGCTCGCGCAGGCTATCAAGGCGAGCACGTTCTACAGGATCTATACCTCGCTGCCGGTGAAGGGATTCAGATTATGAGGAAGTGGATACGGTGGGAGGGGATACTGGCGTTCGTCGTGGCCGCCGCTCTGCTGGCCTTTTTCTGGATCGTGCTGATCGACGGATATGTCCGCAGGGGCATCGAGAGGACCCTTGCGTTTCTCACGGGCGCGGAGGTGAACGTGGACGACGCCGATCTCACGCTCTCTCCCCTGGGCTTCATCGTCACGCGCATCCAGGTGACCAACCCGGAAAACCCTGCAGTGAATGCGGTGGAGGTCCAGAGGGTGGCGTTTACGCTCGATACCGCCCGGCTGCTCATGCGCAAGACCGTCATCGAGAACATGGGCATCGAGGGGGTGGCGCTGGGAACTCCCAGGGACAGACCGGGCCGCGTCTATCGTCAGAGGGCCGAGGAGGTTTCGCCCGCCTCCGAGAGAAGACTGCTCTGGTTCACCGTGCCGGACATCGACCGGGAGGACATCGTGCGGGCGCTGGAGGCGGCGAACATCGAGACCGTGAAATCCATCCGCGCCCTTGACCAGGACATCCGGAACCGCAACAGCTTCTGGCAGAGCAGGATCGGCGAGCTCCCGGACCAGGAGCGCCTGAGGGAGTATCAGGATCGCATCGACCGGCTGAAAGAGGAGCGCAGGCGGGACATCCGTGCTCTTGTACTGAAGGGCGCCGAGGTCCGGGACCTGTACTCCGACATCGGATCGGACCTCGGATTGCTCAGAGACAGCTACGGCCGGTTCTCGGAAGATTACAAGGCCATCGATGAGCGGCTGAGCGGCCTGGTGCGGCAGCCTGCCGAGGATGCGCGTCGGATCGCCCGGAAATACGGCCCGAGCCCCGAGGGCATCGGCAACATCACCGGCCTGCTCTTCGGCGATCGGCTGGGAACATGGGTGGAACGGTCACTGCGATGGTACGAAAGGATCACGCCCATGCTCGACCGTGAAACCCTGACCGAAGAGCAGCAGCGTGAGCTCAGGCCGCCCCGTTCGAAGGGCATCGATGTGCGGTTCCGTGAATACGCGCCCGTGCCCGATTTTCTCATCCGCACCGCCGCGGCATCTGTTCTGACACGCGGGGGATCTCTCACGGGCACGCTCCGGAACATCACCCCGGACCAGGATGTTCTGGGAGCCCCGCTGACCTTCCTGTTCTCCGGGGACAACCTGGGGAGCTTCTCCGGTATCCGGCTCGACGGCACGCTCGATCACATCGATCCATCGAAGCCGCGTGATGCGGTGCGCCTGGCCTTGCAAGGATATCGTCTCCCCGCAATGGATCTGGGACCGGAAGCCCTTTCCGTGACGCTTCAGGAGGGCGTTCTGGACACAGACCTCACGGCAGTGATTTCCGCAGGATCGCTGAGCGCCGATGTGAACGGCGCCGCACGGGCGGTGAGCATGCTGGTGCGCCGCGAGGCCGGAAGCTCCGGCCTGAGCTCCGCGGTGGCCGACGCCTTCTCCCGGATAGACGCCTTTTCCTTCAATGCGCGCGTCTCGGGCACACCGGAGGACTACAGCATCAGGCTGTCTTCCAGCTTCGATGAGGTCTTTCAGGGCATGATCGCGTCATTTGCACGGGATCTTACCGCCAAGCTAGAAGCGCAGGCTCGGGCGAGGCTGGAACAGGACGTCAGGGAGCCGCTCGACTCGCTGAAAACCCGGGCGGGCTCCCTGGACGCCATCAATGAAGAGCTGAAAGAGCGGATAGCGCTCGCCGAAGCCCTCCTGAAGGACAGCATATTTTAGTGCTACAGTGGCGGAGTTTGGCACAGGACAGGATCGGGGTCGGATCGGGGTCAGGTCTTGACATGTGACACACCTGTGTCACATGTCAAGACCTGACCCCATAACAGATGACCACTGCAGTATTATGCCGCTCTTTTTTAGGGCATCGGCAAGAATCGCTCCCGAGCTACTTCTGCTTCTTGTACCCTGAAGGCACCTCGAAGGTCGAAGCGGGAAGGGCGTCGGTCGATATGGACTTCACTTCGGTCATGCTCGAGAAGAACGGAGCATTCGCATCCGGCATCACACCGCCCGATGCCTTCCCTGCGATGGCGCCGGAAACGAGGCCCTGCAGCCCGCCGAAGAGATCACCCGCCCCGGCGGGGACAGCGTCTTCATCCAGCCCCTGCGGCGCGGCCGCCTGCCGGTCGCTTTTCACCTTCCAGCTCACCGCTGTGCGGATGGGGTAGCCTTTGACCTTGGCCAGTTCCTTTTTGAGCCCCTCGAATCCTTTCATCATCTCTTCCTGCGGGGCGCCGGAGGCCATGGCAAGCGCCCCCATGCCGAACAGCTCCATCTCCCCGGGAGAAAAGTTCATGCCCAGCCTCTTCATATAGGCCTTTGAAAAGGCGGCCTCCTCGGCCTGGAGCTTTTTGATGGCAGGGGTCTCGGGGGTCGTCCAGAGAGTCGTTTCCATGGTGTTTGCGGTTTTTTCCTTTGTCTCGAGGTCCTGGAGCTCCATGACCCAGGTCATGAGATATTCCTCGCAGGGGAACCCGTTGATGGTCTGGGACGCGCCGGTCTTTCTGACCTTGAACTCGCTCCTGGTGACCCGGACTGTGGGCTGCTCCTCATCGTCTGCATCATCCGCGTACGCGCCCTTTCCGTCTTCCCCATCGCCTATAAGAACATCGATGGGGGTTTCGGTATAGGTTTTCTTCTTCGTGTCGAGCCGCCACACCACGCCTTTGTCCACCCGGGTGATGGTGGTCGTCTCGCCCGCGCCCGCCGCCCAGGAAAGGACCGCACCGGTGAATTTGATGTTTGTCGTCTCATGCTGCTTGTCGCCCTGCAGCTTCACCACAGTGGTGCCTTCGTACGCGCCGCTGCCGCCGAACCCGCCGGACTTGGTGAACGATTCCTTCGCCACGTCGGCCCAGGCCGGGAAAACCCAGAGAAACACACACGTTGCCACCACCGGGAAAACGATCTTTTTCATGATTCCTCCTCTTTTGAAGGTGTTCCCTCATTCCATGCAAGGATATCGAAGGTTTTTTTGAAGTCAAGCGACTTTATTACGGAATGTCGCAATTCCCCGTTTGCGCACCAGGCCGTACGAAGCAAGGGGCCGCAGACAAATGCTTTCGCCGTCGCCTCCGCTCAGCCCTTCACGATCTCCCCACGCCGGGGTGTCAGGGCCCATGCCGTGAGCGTGCCGAACCCGAGGATGGACAGCGCCCACACCCGCATGAAGGACGGTCCCAGCGCATGCCACCAGGCGAGTATCTTCCGGAAGCGCTCCACACCGATGAACGGTGTAATGAGCCCTGTCGCAAAGGTGAGGGTCCCGAAGATCCGCATGACTCCGGATATGCGCGATACCGATGCGGACGAGAGGAGGGCCGTCCCCATCATGAGCCTCAAGGCTGCGGCAAAGAGGAGCCCGATTGGATTTTCGAACTCCCGTGCCAGTAAGAAAAGACGTTTCGGAGAGATGCTGCCCAATGCGCCCAGTCCTGCGAGTGTGAGGCTGATAATCAGTGCTATCGCTTTCATTTTCTGCTCCTGGCAGGCTGCAGTATGCATGATTTTCGGTTGACGGGCCGGTGGCGGCTGCAGCCATGAGATAGAGTATTCTTCCGGACCATCGGTTTTTCAAGCAGGCAGCGGATCGAGGGATGCCCGCTGCTGTTGGCCGCACAATGCGGTGTGCTGAAAGGATACCGTGAGACGGCCGGAAGATGTGCGTCGGTGCATCCCGGAGATTGAGCATGTGCAGCGTATTATATGTCTCATGAAGATACGGACAAAAACGAGACACCCTGCGGCTGCTGTCGTGAACAAGACCGCCGGCGGAATGGTCTCGGATGAATCTCACCGGGAGCTCTCCGATATGATCCGGGGGGCCTTTGCCGGAGCGTCGGTCGTTTTCGCCGGCAGCGGGAGCGAGATCGTGCAGGCGGCGGAGCATGCGCTCGGGCAGGGCAGCACGCTGATCATCGCAGGGGGAGGAGACGGAACGATCAGCGCCGTCGCCTCAGTGGTTGCCGGAAAGCAGGCAGTACTGGGTGTCCTGCCGATGGGCACGCTCAATCATTTCGCCAAGGACCTGGGAATCCCAGCAGATCTCCCTGCAGCGGTGCGCGCCCTGGCCGCGGGACATGAGAAAAAGGTGGATGTCGGCGAGGTCAACGGCCGGGTGTTCATCAACAACTCGGGCCTGGGGCTCTACCCGGCCATCGTGCGCATGCGCGAGAAAAGGCAGGAGCGGGGGGCTTCGAAAACAAGGGCCGCCGCGGCGGCGGTCTTCAGAGCACTGGTGCATTACCGGCTTCTGAGCGTTCGCGTGATAGCCGACGGGCGGGAGATCATCCGCAAGACGCCCATCGTTTTTGTCGGCAACAACCGGTATTCCATGGAAGGCCTGAATGCGGGCACGCGGGTGCGGCTCGATACCGGGAAGCTCAGCCTGGTCATGCCCCGCGCATCAGGACGCCTCAGGCTGTTCTGGTTTTCCCTGCGCGCACTCGTCGGCCGCGATCGCCCAGGCCACGATCTCGACATCCTGTCCGCTCAAGAGCTCCTGATCGGGGCAGGGCACCGCATCGTGCAGGTCACCCTCGACGGCGAGGTCGCCACCATGAACGCCCCACTCCGCTACCGCGTGCGTCCCGGAGCCCTCAGGGTCATGGCCCCCATGCCTGTGCAATAAGATATGCGCAGTGTCCTCCATCTCTCCGACCTTCATTTCGGACGCGTGGACAGATCCTCACTGAAGCCCCTTCTCCGCGCGGCGTGGGAAATCGGGCCCGACCTCGTCGCAGTGTCGGGGGACCTCACCCAACGCGCGCGCAGATCGGAATTCAGGGAGGCGCGATCCTTTCTGAGCTCGCTTCCGCTTCCGCAGATCGTCGTGCCCGGAAACCACGACATCCCGCTCTATAATCCCGTGCTGCGTTTCCTGATGCCGCTGAAGCGGTATAAGCGGTTCATATCGGGAGACATCGCGCCCATGTACGTTGACGAGGAGGTGGCGGCGCTCGGCGTCAATACCACCCGCTCGCTGGTCGCAAAGGGGGGCCGCATCAACATCACCCAGGTGGAGAGCATATGCAGGCACTTCTCACGCCTGGAGCGGGGACAGACGCGGATCATCGTCACGCACCACCCGTTCGACCTGCCCGAGGGCTATTCCACCGTCAACCTCGTGGGCCGCTCGAGAATGGCCATGGAGAAGTTCGCCCGGTGCGGGATCGACCTGTTCCTCTCCGGCCACCTCCACATCACCCATACAGGGAACACGGCCAGATACATGATCCCGGGATTTTCCGCCCTGGTTGTTCAGGCGGGCACCGTCACCTCGACCCGGGGCAGGGGCGAGCTAAACTCATTCAACCTCATCCGCATCGACCCGCCCGGTATCGAGGTCGAAACGCACACCTGGCGGCCTGGAGCGCTCGCCTTTGCCAGGTCGCGGTCATCGCACTTCATGAAGACGGAGAAAGGGTGGGTTCCTGCCGACTCGATATGAGCCATTCTCCTCCGCTCTCACATCTTTCAGATCAGCTCCCTGGCGGGTGTAGCCGGAGCTGTTGAAAACAGCCGGGAGTTCGCGATTTCCGTCTTGACAACGCCTGTTTGCATGGCATTACCTGTCGTGGTTATGATCAGCCGGCAAGAATTACGCTTCGACTTCGACACCCCGGTGGAGCGCCGGGGCACCGGAAGCCTCAAGTGGGACCGGTACAAGGGCAGGGACGTCATCCCCCTGTGGGTGGCCGATATGGACTTCAAGGCCCCGCCCGCCGTGATAGAGGCGCTCAGGGAGCGTGTCGATCACGGCGTGTTCGGCTACACCCTTCCTCCCGGAGAGCTTGTGAATGTGATCGTGGAGATGCTGGAGCGGGAGCATGCCTGGAAGGCGGACCCGCAGTGGCTCGTCTGGCTGCCCGGGCTCGTGACCGGGATCAATGTGGCCTGCCGCTCGGTGGGCGCTCCGGGCGATGCGGTGATGACCACCACTCCGGTGTATCCTCCCTTTCTGGGCGCGCCTGCTCTTTCCGGGCGCACGCTGATCGCCGTGCCTCACCGGGACGACAGCGCCCGATATGTGTTCGACTTTGAAGGCATGGAGCAGGCTGAATCCGGAGGCACGAGGCTCTTTTTCCTGTGCAACCCGCAGAACCCCACGGGCAGGGTCTTCACCCGCGAAGAGCTGATGAGGCTGGCGCAGATCTGCCTGAGACACGGGATCGTGATCTGCTCGGACGAGATCCACTGCGGCCTGGTGCTCGATCCGGATGCGCGCCACGTCTCCATCGCCGCCCTTGACCGCGAGATCGCCCGGCAGAGCATCACTCTGCTCTCTCCCAGCAAGACCTATAATCTTCCGGGCCTCGGCTTCTCCCTGGCCGTGATCCCGGACCGTGACCTTCGCATGCAGTTTCGTAAATCCATGGAGGGCATTGTCCCTCACGTGAACGCCTTCGGCTGCATTGCCGCGCTCGCGGCGTACCGCGACTGCGGGCAGTGGCGGAGCGCCCTCCTCGACTATCTCAGGGCAAACCGCGACATGGTGGAGTCTTTCGTAGCCGGGACCCCGGGCATAAGCATGCACCATGTGGAGGCCACCTATCTCGCCTGGATCGACTGTCGCGCTCTGGGCGCTGAAGATCCGGCCTCCCTTTTCGAGCGCTGCGGGGTGGGCCTCTCGAACGGCCGTGACTTCGGCGCGCCCGGTTACGTGCGCCTCAATTTCGGCTGTGCGCGCAGCACGCTCGCCCAAGCCTTGGACCGGATGGAGACCGCGATACGCAGTCACGCCGGATGACCATCGCCTCGACTTTCCTCAGTGCTGTTCAACCCTGCAGGGCACATGATTCCACGCCCCCTTCTCCTGGCAGGGGAGGGAAAGGGTGAGGAGGAAGGAAGAGCATCGGCTTCATTTTCCCCCTCGCGGCACGCCCGCCATGCCCGGCCTGCAAGAGCTCGGGAGTATACATCGATAAGGCATGCCTGCCTGGCCTGCAACGATCGCGGTTTTGAAAGATTGTCCATTGTTTTTGACAGGTTATTCAAATCATGGTATTTTTACTTCATCCATCTTTGTTATCCGCCATGAAAATGAATGATTTGCCGGGGGCCTGCCCCGGCCTGTTCCGGTAAGAGGAGATGCAGCTCAAAACCAGCATACGGGGCACACCACACACCCTCAAGGACGGACGTGTGCGCTGTCTCTGCCGGGAAATGCGAAACGGTTTGATCCCTCAAGCCGCAGGAATACGCACTGGCTGCCCGCGGTATATGCGGCGCCTGGTGCCATGCAGGGGGTCATGAGACCTTTGCACAATTCCGGCAACGGCAGAGCCTGACAGTGAGCTGATTTTCAGCGATCAAGTTCATTAATATAATGATAATACTGATGATTCGAGACCTTTGCACAATATCGGCAACGGCAGGGCCAGTCTGTGCTGATTTCCAGCGGTCATATTCAATAATATATTGATAATATTGATGATTCGTGGTATTCTCCTTCCAATATGGAATGAATGGGGAGGGGTAATATGGGATTCAAGGAGTATGAGCGGAACATGAGTTTTCTGGATCTTGAGCTGAGCAAGACGTTGGGGTCTTCCAGGACACAGAAGTTCTTGAGAGAGATCCATGATTATATCAGGTGGGAGGCAATCGAGCGGATACTGCTTGATGTGTACCCGGTAGGCAAGGCAGCGGTTGGCAATGTGGCCTATCCTCCGGTGATGCTGCTAAAGGCTCTGTTGCTGCAAAAGTGGTTTGGGATCAGGAGTGATCCTGAACTGGAGAACCAGATCAATGATAGGATCTCGTTTAAAGGTATTCATTGGACTACCCTTTGGGGATCCTTCCCCTGATCACAGCGTGATCTGTCGGTTTCGGGATCGGGTGGGGGCCAAGGCCATGGAGAGGGTCCATGCCGAACTCTTGTCTTAAGTTGCGGGCGAAGGGATATTCGATCGATGCGGGACTGGCTGTGGATGCGAGGCTCGTGCGCTCGGCGTCGAGCCCTTTGAGCAAGGACAAGCTTGAGAAGATAAACCAACAGAGGCAGCAGGAGAAGAAAGACGGCAAGGACAAGCCCGTGAAGTTCAGCCGGGATGTAGAGTCTGACTGGACGGTGAAGAACGGAGATCCGGTCTATGGGATGAAGGAGCATGCATCGATTGATGTTAGAAGCGGGCTGGTGTTGACGACAGTGCTCTCACGGGCATCCGAGCACGACACGGGGTATTTTCAGTATGTGGTGATCAAGAGCATGCACACCAGGAGAATGCTGCCGGTGGTATATGCGGA
>ERZ795058.983-NODE-983-length-40597-cov-11.324528_pt1 | contig 40597 bp, 29 predicted proteins | sample MGYA00375142_ERZ795058 | MGnify/ENA primary metagenome ERZ795058 (study PRJEB30187, sample SAMN05720210) | activated sludge metagenome | isolation source: anaerobic digester from wastewater treatment plant | place: Japan | collected 2015-04-20 ... | reverse complement strand
GGTTAGGACGTCAGGTTTTCATCCTGGTAACAGGGGTTCGATTCCCCTATGGACTGCCAAACAAAAATCCTTAATATGCAGAATATCAACATGTTAAGGATTTTTTTGTTGGGAATACATCTATTACCTGCTTTCAGCGTTGCAACACCCAAAACAACAAACCGTGCTGATTATCAAAGAGTTAGGTGGGTGTTGCAAAAAAAATGTACGAGAAACAGATGCAATTTATCAACACCTTAAGAATTTTTTATTAAAAAAGTAATACCTATTTTATAAATATTAAATTAAAAGTATCTGCTCTTTTCTACGAAGAAGTTTTGTTTTTTGTCAATTAAATATCTTCAAAAAATAAAAAAGAAACACAAATAATGCTAGAGCAAAAATCTGTAATGAAAATACCGCAGCTTTGAAATACAAATAAATAGCTAATAATGCCAGCATGCCTGCTGTTATGTAAAATAAAATGCTTCGTTTTTCTTTTGCCATGAAAAAGATTTTAATAATCATTCAAGTTTTTACAATAAACATTTTTCAAACTGTTATTTTTCACAAACTATACCTATATATTAATACTCCCAAAACTAATAAAAAAACTTGAATACTTATACTTTATCTCCTTGTGGAGTATATCGGACTCGAACCGATCACCTTTAGACTGCCAGTCTAACGCTCTAGCCAGATGAGCTAATACCCCGCCTCTTTATTCTTTTACAAATTTACCACCTGCAATTAGAGTATTATTTTTACCAAGAATTTGATATAAATAAACTCCTGAGCGGTAATTTGAAATATCAATTAAAGTATTGTCTGATTGTAGTACAGACTTATTAATTAAACGACCATCTGTTGAAAAAATGTAAAGTTCGTAATCTTCACAATTTTCAAGTGAGAAGTTAAGATATTTGTTAGCAGGATTTGGATAAACACTCAAATTGGCAACAATATCAGTATTAACAAAGCTTGTATATTCATATCTAAACGTCATACTATGAATAGACAAATAATCAATACTATATTTTATTGTTAACATTGGTTTTTTATTGTCTTTTGTCCAATAATTATGATTAAAGCTTGTGTCTATCATTGGCAATTCCATAGGAACACCAGGTAAAGTTCCTGCAGAGACATAGTTGCCGTTGCTTTTTTGTCTAAGCTGAACATCTACGAAAGTTATCATTTTTAAATCTTCTCTTAAATATTCATATTCGCCATTTTTAATAGAATCGCCTACAAACTTTATTGTACCAAATTCATCAAAAGTAGAATTTACATCAACTTGTACAAAAAATCTAACTGTATCATACATTGCTGCTACCATAGTATAATAATTACCTAACATTTCTTCAAAATCTGACAAAGGTCTTTTTTCTACCGCTTCTCCTTGTGTGTTATTTTCGTTTTCAGCCTCGCAAGGGAAATTATATAATGCTACAGCCTCATCAAATTTTAAATTTATCATTTCAGTCTCACTCATAGGCATTTGTGCCTGCATTCCTATAAGTTCAACCTTTTCTTCGGTAATTTTCAAGTGCATTATATATCCTTCTTTAGTTAAATAAGTACAGTTAGCTTTTTCAAAAATACTATCAGTATCAAATTCAGGAGGTTGATAATAAATTGCTGGTTCTACCATTGTTAATGGAAAAGCAGACTGCGACCCAAAGACTAAATCTTCAGGCATAACTTCTTGAGTTGCAATGCAATCTTCATCATTTTCAAATCCATAATAAATTTCAGGGATAGTATCATTTGCTTGAAACACATCACTTCTTACTATTGAAATTTGCGAAAATGCAAATATAGTGCTCAGTAAACATAAAGAGCTAAACAATAACTTTTTCATGGCTAAATAATTTTAATTAAATACTGTTTGTTCATTAATTTGAATTTTTGCTTCGGCAGTTTTATCATTTTCTAAGATTAAAATACCTATACCTCTACGTTCAAATGGATGAGTACGGTCTGTACCTTTTGTAACCTCTACCTTGTAAATAGATTCGTATTTAAAATCATAATACACTTTTCCTTCTTTATCGGTATAAGAAGTATCTGCCACTCTTTTTGTTTCGTTAAGTAAATAAACCATAGTATGAGAACTGTCTGAATTGGCTGCTTTAACAATTACTCGTGCATCTTGTACTGGTTTATTTTCCTCATCAATAACAAAAACAACTGCTTTTGGTGGGTTAGGTTTTTTACAACCAAAACTCAAAAAAAAGCCTCCTAATATGATTGCGAAAAGTATCGCAAAATTTAAAAATCTTTTCATAACTTTTATTAACAATTTTTTTTTAATTTTGTAAAGTACAATATTAGTAATTTTTTTAATATAATTCAAATTTTTTATGAATATTAAAAATATTTTTTTTCTTCTATCTCTCATTTTAGTTTTTTGCTCATGTTCAAGCGTTAAAAAAGCAAGTAAAATCAATGAATATGCAGTACTTGAAACTTCGGAGGGCAGTATAATAATTGGTTTATACGAAGCAACTCCTAAGCATAAAAATAATTTTATAGACAATGTAAATAAGCAAATTTACGACTCAGTTTTAATTTATTCTGTTGTTCCAAATGGCATTATTAAAATGGGTTTACCACAAAAAACTAAAGAAATTGATTATCTAAATCAAAATTATTATGAGTCAGAACTAAGTAGTGAAACAAATCCATACCTAATTAATAAAAAAGGTGCCGTAGGAATGTGGAGACTTCCAAATGAAAAAAATGTCAATAAATTTTCAGACAATAAATTGTTTTATATATGCGAAGGTATTCAAACAAGTGAAGAAATTTTAAAAACCTTAGTTGCTAAAAGAAATGCTCCTTTGATAGCTGATTATATAACAGGCTTATTAAAAGAACCTGAATATTTACATTTTGAAGATAGTTTAAATTACTATAAAACTAATGAAATGAAAAAGGAATGGGCTGCATTATATAAACATTTAACTGAAAAAGTTGTTCCTAGAATTGAAAAAGATGGAAAAAAATTATTTAAATTAAATGATTTTCAAAAAAACACATACACCACTATTGGCGGAATACCAATTTATGATTATGAATATGTTGTTTTTGGCGAAGTTGTTAAAGGAATGGACGTAGTAGAAACTATTAGTAAAGTTAAAATCGGACTTTTCAATAAGCCCAAAAAAGATATTTTTATTTTAAGCTCAAAAATAATTTCTAAAAAAGAGTTTAAAAAATTATAAATTTCAAAATAATGTTGTTAAATTAATTTTAAATAAATTTTATATGAAAAAGTTTTTTATATTTTGCTTTTTGCTTGTATATGCAAGTTTTTCTCATGCTCAAACAAAAGATTTAATTGTAAAATCTTATAAACTTAAAAATGGGCTATCAGTTTACTTAAATGAAGATCATTCTGTTCCTAATGTATTAGGAGCTGTAATAATTAAAACAGGTGGAAAATATGACCCTGCTGATCATACTGGGACTTCCCATTATCTTGAACATATGATGTTTAAAGGTACTGACCAACTTGGAACTATTAATTTTGAAAAAGAAAATGAGATTTTAGAAAAAATTTCGGAACTATACGAAACTTTAGCAAAAACTTCTGACGAAGATGAACGCAAAAATATTCAAAAAGAAATAAATAAACTTTCTTTAGAAGCTGGTAAATTTGCAATTCCAAACGAGTTGGATCGCTTACTCGACCAAATAGGTTCTAGTATGGTAAATGCTTTTACTTCTGACGAAATTGTTGCATATTTCAATATGTTTCCAAATAATCAAATGGAAAAATGGCTAATTTTATACAGCCACAGATTTAAAAATCCTGTATTCAGGCTATTTCAATCAGAATTGGAAACTGTTTTTGAAGAAAAAAACATGTATGATGATGAGTTCATAACTCCTTTATTTGAAACTTTTTATAGCAACCTATACAAAAAGCATCCATACGGGACACAAACAGTAATTGGAAAAGCTGAGCATATAAAAAATCCTTCGCTAAGTAATATGAGAAAAATGTTTAACACGTATTATGTGGCTAATAACATGGCTTTAGTTTTAACTGGAAATTTTAATATAGACCAAACAATACCTTTAATAGAAAAATATTTTGGCGAATGGAAAGAAGGCAAAGTCCCTGAATTTCCAGAATATAAAGAAGAAGCTTTTAATGGCATTGAAAGAGTAAATGTTAGAATGAGTCCAATAAAAATTGGTGCTTTAGCCTTTAGAACAGTCCCAACAAATCATAAAGATGAAGTTATTCTGAGTGTTTGTTCTGCACTGCTTAGCAATTCATCTCAAACTGGCTATTTAGACAAACTATCAACAAGTGGGAAATTAATGGCGGCATTTAACTTTGATGACATTAAAAATGATCACGGAGCAATGATAACAATTTTTGTTCCTAAAATTATTGGACAATCTCTAAAAAAAGCAGAAAAATTAATTTTCACAGAAATTCAGAAACTTTATACAGATGAAATTGAAGATAAATTTTTTGAAGCAATAAAATTAAATTTAGTTAAAGAATTTCAACAAGATTTAGAAGACCCAACAGATCGTGCTTTTTTGATTGGACAAGCATTTGTTATTGATAAACCATGGGAAGAGGTACTTAAACTTCCTGAAGAAATAATGGCTGTTACAAAAGAAGATGTACGAAGAGTTGCTAGTCAATATTTTTCAGAAAATTATCTAGCATTGCATTCAAAAATGGGCTTTCCTAAAAAAGAAAAATTAGAAAAACCCGGCTTTGACCCTATTATTCCAGAAAATACAGAAGCAAAATCTCAATTTGCCAAAAAGTTTGAAGAAATAAAAGACGAACAATCAAAACCTGAATTTATAGATTTTGAAAAAGATCTTATAATGAAATTTAGCGATAATGGATTAACATATTTTCATGTAGAAAATAAAATCAATGATATCTTTAATATCAAACTCAAATTCAAATCTGGTAAACTTAAAGATGCTAGATATGAACAACTAGCCGAATATTTATCTTTAGTTGGTAGCAAAGATATGCCTTTTGATGAATTTAATAAAGCACTTCAAGAATATGGCTGTACTTTTGATATTGAAGCTAGCAATAACTTTTTTATAATTTCAGTAGATGGCTTTGATAAATATTTTAAAGAATCAATGAATTTAATAATGTCATTTATTCAAAATCCTGATGATGATAAATCTAAACTAAAGCAACTAAGACAAAACGCAATGTTTACAAGAAAATATGAAGCAAGTTCTCCTGACGAATTGGGTGATGCTCTATATAACTTTGGTGTGTATGGAATTAATTCACCATATTTAAGACGCTTAACAACTAAACAAGTTTCTAGCTTAACAACTGAAAATTTATTAAGTTTGATGCAAGAATGTCTCACTTATGAATGCAACATACATTATTCAGGAACTTTAAAGCCAGATGAACTTATTGATTATTTTGAATCTATTTTGAAAGAAAGAAAGCCAAAAAGAAACGATAAATTTCCTATAGTTTTACCGCGTCAAGATTACAAAGAGAATACCATTTTATTCTTAAATGATAAAAAATCTTTACAAAGTAAAATTTATTTTTACATTGATGGAAACGAAAATGATATGAAAGAAAGAGCTATTGCATCGGCATTTAACCAATATTTTGGAACAGGAATGTCGGCTTTAGTTTTTCAAGAAATTAGAGAGTTCCGCTCTATGGCTTATTCGGCTTACGCTGTTTATAGAAATGGTGAAACTTTAAAAGAAAAGGGATATTTAAAGGCTTTTGTTGGAACTCAAGCCGACAAAACCATTGATGCTATATATATTATGGACAGCTTAATTCACAAAATGCCTGTAAAAGATGGACGAATAGATAATATAAAATCATCACTCTTACAATCAATAAACTCTAGTAAACCAAGCTGGAGAGAACTTAGCGAAACTATAGAATTATGGTTATTACAAGGATATAAAGAAGACCCAAGAATTGATAGGTTTAAGATTTTTAATTCTTTAAATTTTGAAAATATTTTAGCTTTTCATAAAATCAATATTCAAAAACGTCCTATGTTGATTACAATAGTTGGTAACAAAGAAAAAATTGATTTTAAAGAATTAGAAAAATTTGGAAATATCATTGAGTTAGATAAAAAACAAATCTTAAATTAATTTTACTAAATACACTAAATAATATGAAGAAAACACTGTTGATTGTATTTTTATTAATTAGTTTTTATTCGTTTTCTCAGACAACAATAAAATTAATGACATACAACTTATTGAATTTCAACAACTACACCTCATATTGTACTGCAGAAAACAATTCACATACAAACAAAGCTGGATATTTAAAAACAATTGTACAAAACCAAGAACCTGACTTATTAGCTGTATGTGAACTTGGAACAAGCCCTAGTGTTACATATACTATTAATTATATATTAGGAAATAGTTTAAATGTTGGTGGAGTAACAAAATGGGCAGCAACAAATACTAGCAGTTCGGGTTATTTAGCAAATGGATTATTTTACGATAAAAACAAATTTGAATACATCGGACATGAGATAGTTGCAACAGGAATCAGAGACATCAATATTTATAAGTTGAAATATATTGAAAATGGCGAAAATTTTTTAATGAATATTGTTGTTTTGCATTTAAAAGCTGGAAACTCAAGTTCTGATGCAACTCAGCGTAGCGAAATGATTGATTATTTAATGACTACAATTAGCAATCTTGGCAGTAATAATGAAAACTTTATTGTTACAGGCGACTTTAATGTTTATACTAGCAACGAAACAGCATTTCAAAAATTAATAAACCCTGATGATATTCAATATACATTTTATGATCCTGTAAATCAACTTGGAGCATGGGGTAATAATTACACATTTAGAGAACATCACACTCAGTCAACTCATTTAGACGACAACGATTGCCACAGTTATGGTGGTATGAATGATAGATTTGATTTTATTTTAATTTCAAGCTCAATAAAAGATGGAAGTGCCAATATAAAATACAAAACAAATTCTTATAAAGCTGTTGGGCAAGATGGTTTAAGATTTAACAAAGACTTACTAAATCCTACTAACACTAGCTTGCCACAAGAAGTTATTACAGCTCTTTACGAAATGAGCGACCACCTACCTGTTGTTGCAGAATTTTATATGGGAGAGCATAATAGTTCAATTTCCTTAACAACAGATCCGCAATTTTATGCAAATGTTGTAAATCCTATTAACGATAATCTTATTTTTAAATTACAAACTATATATAAAAACAAGAAAATCAATCTTAGATTAATGAATATTTCTGGAGCTATAGTTTACGAAACGCAAATTCTAACTCAAACTGACCATATTTATTCTTATGATATGACAGGTTTGAGCAAAGGAGTTTATATTTTAAATTTTAATGGCGAAGGTATAAACCAATCAGTAAAAATTGTTAAAACTGAATAATCTAAAATGTCAAAAGATTATAGCCGACTAATTAAAAAATTGATAAGTTTAGATTCTAAAAAAGTAGATGAATATTTTCATTCTCGGCATAAAAAAGAGTTTGAAAAAATTAATTGCTTAGAATGTGCTAATTGTTGTAAAAATTTAGGTCCTTTGCTTACAGATAGCGATATTGCCAGATTATCAAAACATTTAAAAATTAAACCTTCCGAATTTGTAGAACAATATTTACGAATTGACGAAGACAATGACTATGTTTTCAAAACCATGCCTTGTCCATTTTTACAAGATGATAATTATTGCTCAGTTTATGAATTTCGACCAAAAGCATGTAAAGAATATCCACATACAGACAGAAAGAATATTTTAGGAATTTTAGATATTTGCATAAAAAACACAGAAATTTGTCCAGCAGTAGCAAATATCTTCAACAAACTAAATAACGACAAATTTCTAATGAAAACTTAAACAATAATAAATTTGCAAATTCGTTTATAATAATATTATTTTGTAAAAATTCTTGTTGATGAAAAAACTTATTGCAAATATATTTTTAATTTTTACGATAAGCTTTTTATTTGCTCAGTCTGGTGGCAGAAACACTTATGAGTTTTTGAATTTACCTTCAGGTGTTAGAACTGCGGCTTTAGGAGGAGTGAATGTTTCTCACTATGATGATGATATTTCTTTTATTTTAAGCAATCCAGCACTGCTAAAAACTAATATGAATGAAAAAGTTACTCTAAATTACATCAACTATATTAGCGATATAAATTTTGGATATGCTTCATATGCTCGTGAGTTTAAAAATATTGGAATGTTTGCTGCAGGTTTGCAATATATAAATTACGGAAATTTTCTTTATGCAGATGAGTTTGGAGATATTCACGGAGATTTTTCAGCAGCTGAATATGCTCTTAATATAAGCTACGCAAACCAATTTAACTCTAAGTTTCGCTATGGCGGAAGTTTAAAAGCTATTTATTCAGATTTTTACCAATACTTCTCGTCAGGAATTGCTTTAGACGCAGGAATATCTTATCTAGACACTGCAAAACTTTTTTCGGCAGGACTTGTAATAAAAAACGCCGGATTTCAACTAAAGCCTTACACTAAAGGTAATCAAGAGCCTTTACCTTTCGACATACAAATTGGAGTTACACAAAAATTAAAACATGCACCATTTAGATTTTCAATTACTGCTCACAATTTAACAAGATGGAATTTGCGACATAAAAGCATTTTTGATAATTCTTATGAATTAAATACAAGCGAAAATCTTGCTGACACAACTTTTGGTCAAAAATTAACAAAATTTATGAATGGCGTTGGCAGAGTTGGCGATGAGCTTATACGACATTTTGTTATTGGCGTTGAAATAGTACCTACAAATAATTTTTATCTTGCAGTTAGCTATAATTACCGTCGCCGAAGCGAAATGAGAATAGAAACAAGCCCAAAAATTGTTGGACTTTCATTTGGTGCAGGAATTAAACTTTCAAAATTTAATATCTCTTATGCCTTAGCTTCTTATCACTTGGCTGGCATGTCTCACCACATTAGTTTAGGATTAAATTTATCTGAATTTTATAAAAGCAAAAAGTTATAAAAATCAACTTTATAAACTTTTGACTTTATGAACTTTACAAACTCAAATTCTCTTTTTTGTGTCTTATACTAATTTCTTCGGCTAAATTTTCAACAGCTTTTAAATCAGCTTCTGTTGGTGCACCTTTTATATAAATAGGTTCAATAACTTCAGCTTTAATATTTGGTATCATTCCTGCAATTTTTTCGACTGCTCTTCCACCCCAAGCATAAGAAGCAAGTATAGAAACATATTTTGCTTTTGCTTTTAGTGCATTTGCTAAAATAGTTGCGTATGAAACAATAGGATGAGCTTCGCCTAAAACTGTTGGAGTTCCGATTACAATAGTTGCAGCGTCAACCAAAGTTATTGCTAATTTCCCAAGATCTGTTACAGTTAAATCAATTTTATAAGCTTTAATTCCACGATTTTCTAAAGCTGTAACTAAATGATTTACCATCTTTTCAACACTTCCGTGCATAGAAACATAAGGTATAATCACAACATTTTTAGGAGTATCAGATAACCATTCTTTATAAGCATCAATTATAAATTTTGGATTATCATACATTGGTCCGTGGCTTGGAGCAACTATTTCAATGTCGTATTCATCAAGTTTTGGTAAGTTTTTATTTATAATGTTTCTAAAAGGCAACATTATTTCTGCAAAATATCTTTTTGCTGCTTCATACACCTCACATTCGTTAGTTACAAAAATGTCTGTCGTTGCTAAATGCGAACCTAAAAAATCGCAAGTAAATAAAACTTTATCTTCTTTTAAATAAGCCAGCATTGTTTCGGGCCAATGTACCCAAGGGAAATGTACAAATTTTAAAGTTTTGTTTCCCAAAGAAATTTCTTCGCCATCTTCTACTGTAATAAATCTATCCTCAGCAATAGGCATATGATCGCTCAAAGTAGGTTTAGCTTTTGGGGAACATACAAGTTTAGCATCTGGATATTTTTTCAAAACTTCTGGTAATAGTCCAGAATGGTCTTGTTCTGAATGCAAAGAAACTATATAATCAATTTTTTTAATTCCTTCGAGTTTTTCAAAAAATATATGTGCCAATTCAGGTTCTGCAGTATCTATTAAAACATTTTTTTCGCTAGCTTCAATAAAATAAGCATTGTAACTTGTTCCATCTGGAAGAGGAATTAGAGCATCAAACAATCTTCTATTCCAATCAACTACATCAAGTAGGTATAAGTTCTCTTTAAATTTTCTCGCCATAATATTTATTTTTTTAAAATTTTAAATCATGTACAAATATAATAAAATAACATCAAAAAAAAGGCGGTGTCTCATAAGTGTCAAACTGCTTCGTTGCTTTCAATATTCGGACTCAGTCACGTACTTCTGTACGCTCCTTCGTCCTCAATTTCAGCGCCTTGCATTTTAACACTTCTGAAACACCTTGAGAGGTTGTTGGATCAACACTTGTTTTGAGACAACCTCTTTTTATAATAATTTTGAATTACTTTTCTGGAAGCAACTGCACCTTAACATAATTATTCAAATCAAAATATTTATTTGCTGCCTGCTTCATAGAGCTAATACTTATTGATTCTATCATATTTAGGTAATCTTTGTATTCTGCTGCACTAATGTTATTGTCTTCAACATCAATAATAAGTCTTTTCCAATAAGAATTTTCTTTAACGTCTGTTTCAAATTCGCGTTTTTCTTTTTCTATAACTTTTTGAATATCAGTATCTGTCAAGCCGTCAGTTTGAAGAGATTTTATTATGTTAAAAGTTTTAGTTTTTAGTTCTTCTTCTCTCTCTGGATCACAGCTAAAGAAAATTGTAACAGAATATTGTTCATAAGGAATTTTAGAACTTGATGGATATGCACCTATAGTATAAACACCACTTTCTTTTTCACGAATTTCTTCTAACAAGCGTGTTGATAAAATTTTACAAACAGCATCTAATTCTAATCTATTTTGATATGTATATTCAAATTCGCCTGGGAAGTTAATTATTTCCATACATTTAGGATCTTTACCTTTATATACAGTTTTTTCAACAACGCCTTTTGGTGGTCTTACTCCCAAATCTTTATAAGTTTCGTTTCTTTCAACAATAGGAAGAGCACCTAAATATTTTTCAATAAGAGGTTTTGCAAGTTTAGCGTCAAAATTTCCAACAAAATAGAAAGTGAAGTTACTTGGGTCGCCAAATCTTTGAGAGTAAATACTTTTTACTCTTCTATAATTAGCTTCTTCTAAAACTTCAGCAGTTAGCACCCTGCGGCGTGGGTGATTTTGAGCCATAATAGTTCTAATACTATCACTCCATGCAGATTGTGGGTCTAATTTAGCATTTTCTAATAATCCTTTTTGCTTGTTCATATAAGAATTAAAAGCTGTTTCGGTAACTCTTGGTTGAGTAAATGTTGCATAAATCATTTGTAATAAAACTTCAAAATCTGCAACATTAGAAGAACCTGTTAAACCTTCGGTACTTTCACCTATGTAAGTACTAAATCTAACATTTTTATCAGCTAAGAATTTTTGCAATTCAGATTTATCATAATTACCTAAGCCACTTTCTTCGGCAACATCATCGGCAATTTTACTGCTAATATCATCTTTTTGGTCGTAAAGAGAATATCCGCCTAAACTTCTTGCTTCGAATAAAATTTCATCGTCTTTAAAATCTGTTGTTTTAAAAACTACTTTAACGCCATTTTTAAGAGTCCAAGTTTGATAGTCGAAATCTTTGTTTGTAGTTTTTTTACCAACTTTTGTAGGTTTTGCTAAATCTGAAATTAAGGTTTTATCAGAAACTTTATCAACATAAGCATCTACTTTAATTTTAGAAGCATCTTGATAAATTTTTAAAACTTCATCTTCGCTTGGAATTGTAACACCTTCTTTTTCGGGAGCTATAACTACAATAACACAATTTTCTTCTGTTACAACAGTTTTTGCAAAAGCATTAACTTCGTCTAAAGTAATTTGTGGTAAATATTTTTTAAATAATTCATATTCATATTCAATTCCTGGAAATGGACTATGTGGTGGTAAGAAATGTTGTTTATATTCTTCTACATAATTTTCTGATTTTTGTTTATCCCTTTCATTATAAGATTTCTCTATTCGTTTTAAAAGAGCAGATTTTTCTCTTTCTAATTCAGTTTCTGTAAAACCATATTGTATCATTCTTTCGTTTTCAACAACTAAAGTTTCTAATGTAGTTTTTATGTCATTATTTTGAACTATTCCCATGCTTATAAAAACATCTTTAGGACCTATAAATTGTGAATATCCTGCATAGCCTTGAACAAAAGGAGGATTTTCTAAAAGAGTTAATTCTGCCAAACGATTTGAAAGCATAGAGCTAAGTAACATATTAACCATACCGTCTTTATAATCAGCAACAGTAGAATTTGGTTGAGCAGGATGCTTATAAAACATTTGCACCATACTAATTGGAACTTCGGGGTCTGTTGCTACACAAACCAAAGTTTCTTTATGATCAGGGATTTCGGCATATACTCTTTCGCGAGGATTATCTATCATTTTAATTTTAGAAAATCTTTCTATAACTTTTTGTTCCATTTCTTTAGCGTCAAAATCTCCTACAAGAATTACTGCCATCAAATCTGGGCGGTACCAATCTCTATAAAAACGGCGAATAGCCTCTGGGTCACAATTATCAACTACTTCCATTGTACCAATTGGTAATCTTTTTGCATAAATAGAATTATAGAAAATAGCTTGTAAATATTTACGTTGTACACGATCCATAGCTCCTTGTCCCATTCTCCATTCTTCGTGAATAACGCCACGTTCAGCATCAATTTCTTCAGTTTCTAAAGACAATTCAGATGCCCAATCGTAAAGTACTAATAAACCTTTGTCTATAAATTCAGGGTCATCAGTAGGAACTTTAATTCCGTAAACTGTTTCGTCAAAAGAAGTATAAGCGTTTACTTCTGGTCCGAATTTCATACCTAAAGATTCTAAATAATTTACAAGTTCATTTTTAGGAAAATTTGTAGAACCATTAAAAGCCATATGCTCTGTAAAGTGAGCCAATCCTTGTTGGTCTTCATCTTCTAAAACTGAGCCTGCTTTTACAGCAAGTGTTAATTCTGCTCTGTTTTCTGGTTGCTTATTAGCTTTGATGTAATAAACCAGACCATTTTTTAAAGTTCCTGTAATTACACTTGGGTCATTTGGTAGTTTGTCGGTTAGTTCCATGCTCTGACCAAAAGCAAAACTGCAACTAAAAATAAGTGCGACAATCAAAAATGTAAGTTGTTTCATATTAAATAGCTTTATTTTATAATTATTTTTATTAATTCAACAAAAGTAAAAATATAATTTCAGATATTTTCATATTTTTTTGATAAATGCTTAAAAAATTGTTAAATGGAATGATTCAAATTTATAATTCAATTATTGCCTCATTATTACAATTATCTTTAACAACAACTTTTATTTTGTAAGAATCGGCTTTTTCAAAATATTCATCTTTTTGATAAAAAATTGTTTTTGTTTTAGGTTCATATTGAGTCAAAACCCACCTATTATTAATATAAATTGCATAAGAAGAAATTCCTGACAAATCATCTGTAATTTTAAAACTTAAATAATTCAAATTTTCTTCTGTATATATTTTTTTAGGTTTTATAGGAGTAATTTTTGGAGGAATTGTATCAATCCATAAATAAAATTCTCCAAAATAAGAAGAATAAGCAGAAATAAAATTTTGTTCAATAATTGGCTTTAAATAATTCGATTTCTTGTTGTGTTCTCGCAAGATAAACAACTTGTCTTTATATTTATAAATTTCATCATTTATAAAAAAACTTATTTTAAAATCTTTATTTACAGCCAAATTATCATCGCCAATAATATAAGATTGCGAATATTTTCTCTTTTTCCCCTTTTTTATTTCTAAGTTAGTATCATAAAACAAACTGCCAACTTGTGTTTCAAATCTAAATTCTGAATCAAAATACAAAAAGACGCTATCGTATTTTACAAAAAACCCATTTTTTTCAAGCAAATCATATTCTTTGTTGTCTTTAAGTAATTCAAAATTCAATTCCGACGAATTATTATTATAGTCAGTAATAATAACAGTAAAAATTGCTTTCGATTTTTCATTCAAAGAAAACATTCCATTATTTATTGTTTTATCATATATCATCAATTCATTTCCAGCTTCAACAAAGAGTTTGTGAACATGAAGTTTTTCTTTTAACAAATATTCAAAATCAAACATTGAATTTTTAGAGGCTTGAGTTTCGAAAGAAATTTTTTCTAAATTAGATTTATAAATTAATTCATTATCCATAAATAAACTGACGGTTTTAGCTCCATATCTATTGCTTGTTTCGTTCATTCTATCAACATAAGCCACTCCTAAGCCAATCAGACCTGTTACTTCAGGTAAATCGTTTGCACAAACATAAACTCCATCTCTTTTCACTACTTTCAAAAAAAACTTCTCAGCTTTTCCATTTATAAAAGAATTGTTTGACAAAGGATAAAAAACTATTGCAGAAATTTCTGGCGGTAAATTATCTTTAAAATCATATACAGAATTTACCACATTGATTGGCTGTTCTGTTTTAGTTTCTCTAATTTCAAAATGCAAATGCGGACCTTCTGAATATCCTGTATTCCCACTAAAAGCTACAAGTTCACCTTTTTTTACTTTAAATAAATCTGGATTTAAAAGAGTGTCAACAGAGTAAGATTTATTTTCGTATTGAATTTTTCTTACAAAATTTTGAATATCCTTTCTAAACTCATTCAAATGTCCATAAACAGAAGTATAGCCATTTGGGTGAGCTATATACAAACCTAAACCATAACCCCAAGGCGAAACAGAAATTCTACAAACATATCCATCTGCAACAGAAACGATTTCTTTGCCATTTTGATAAGTTCTAAAATCGATGCCAGAATGAAAATGTCTATGTCGTGGTTCACCAAAATTACCAGACAAATTAGTTTCAAATTTTAAGGGAGAAACAAATTCTTTTTTCAAATTAACATCTTGAGCAAAACTCAACAATTGCAACAAGAACAGGTTAAGTATTATAAATAAAGACTTCAATTTTAACATCATCTAAAAATAAAAACTTTACAAAACTAATATCAATTCTTGCTTTTTAAAAATAATTAGCTTATTTTTGCAGTGTTAAATAAAATAATGTGGACGAAGATTATAAAGATATAATTATCAAGCTAAACGATAACATTCAGAGTTTGATGGCTTCTTATTCAACAATAAAAGAGGATAACATTATTTTATCTAATGAGGTAAATAAATTGAATAGTGAATTAAATATATATAAAGAGAAATTAGAAGAAATAGAAAACAAGTATAATAATTTAAGATTAGCAAGAAGTATAGCAGATGGAGATAGTGATGATAAAGATGTTAAACTTAAATTAAACAGAATTATACGGGAGATTGACAATTGTATTGCTCTCTTAAACAAATAGTTCTATGAATAACGAAAAGTTAAAAATAAATATAAACATTGGTGAAAGAACATATCCTATCAATATTTTAAGAGCTGATAGTAAACGCGAGGAGCTAATTAGAAAAGCTGCTCAACTGATAAACGATGAGCTTTTTCAATATAAAAGTAGAGGATATAAAAACCGAGATGAACAAGACTATATGGCAATGGTTTTGATTTCAATTTCAGTTAGACTAATGGAAATGGAAGATCGTGAAGATGTTTCACCAGTAATTAATGAACTAAAAAAAATAAATTTTACAATAGAAGATTTTTTAGAAAAAGAAAGAGAGTAAACGTTCTTTAAAATAACATAATAATAACAATACTGCCCGTATTTGATTCTTTAAAGGTTGAAAAACTCAACACTAACAATTTTTGGGATAATGCTCGGTTTATCAACGGCAGGCCTAAACTTATTCTGTTTACAGAATATTGTTGCACCAGCGACCATAGGAAACCGAAAATTTACTGGCGATCCCACCCATGTTCATACAGGGGTTTTTTTAACATTAAAGAATTTTATACGGGCTTTTTTAATTTAATACTTAATAATTTTATGGGAACATTAACAATAATTTTAGTCGCAGTAGGAGCTTTAATTGCAGGAGGAGCGATTTCTTACTTTATGTGGGACAAGGCTTTGGAAAAAAGAAAAAACAAAGTATTTAACGATGCTATAGCAGAAGCAGAAGTTATTCGTAAAGAAAAAGAACTTCAAGCCAAAGAAAAATACTTTCAATTAAAGTCGGAACACGACAAAAGAATAAATGAAAGAAATCAAAAAATGGCTGCTGCCGAAAATAAAATTCAACAACGCGAGGCAATAATTGCGTCAAGAATAGAAGAAACTCAAAGAATGAAAAAGGAGCTTGAAATTATTCGCGAAAACCTTGACAAACAACTTGATAGAGTTAACAAAAGGTCGGAAGAATTAGAAAAGCTTCATCGTGAACAAGTTGAAAAATTAGAAGCAATTTCTGGACTTTCTGCCGAAGACGCAAAAGCTGAGCTAATGGAATCTTTACTAGCAAATGCTCGTTCCGAAGCTATGTCATTAATAAATGAAATTATTGACGAGGCTAAAATGACTGCTAATAAAGAAGCTAAAAAAATAGTGTTAGAAACTATTCAACGCGTTGCTACAGAAACAGCTATCGAAAATGCTGTTACTGTTTTTAATATTGAAAGTGACGAGCTTAAAGGTAGAATTATCGGTAGAGAAGGCAGAAATATTAGAGCTTTAGAAGCTGCTACAGGTGTTGAAATAGTTGTTGACGACACGCCAGAAGCAATTTTGCTATCAGCTTTTGACCCTGTTCGTAGGGAAGTAGCTCGTTTGTCTTTACATCAATTAGTTACAGATGGACGAATTCACCCTGCTCGTATAGAAGAAGTTGTAAATAAAACAAAAAAACAAATCGAAGAAGAAATAGTAGAAATTGGAAAACGAACAACTATCGACTTAGGTATTCATGGATTGCACCCCGAATTAGTTAGAATGGTTGGGAAAATGAAATACCGTTCTTCGTATGGTCAAAATTTATTACAACATTCACGCGAGGTTGCAAATCTTAGTGCTCTTATGGCTGCCGAACTTGGCTTAAACCCAAAAATTGCAAAACGAGCCGGTCTATTACACGACATAGGAAAAGTTGCTGATGAAGAGCTTGAATTACCACACGCAATTTACGGAATGAAATTAGCCGAAAAATACAAGGAAAAACCCGAAATTTGTAATGCTATTGGCGCTCACCACGACGAAATTGAAATGACAAGCCTCATCTCACCTATTGTGCAAGTATGCGATGCTATTTCAGGAGCAAGACCCGGAGCAAGAAGAGAAGTTATAGAATCTTATATTAAACGCCTAAAAGATTTAGAAGCTTTAGCTTTATCATATCCAGGAGTTTTAAAAACCTATGCTATACAAGCTGGTAGAGAACTTAGAGTTATCGTTGGTAGCGAAAAAATTAGCGACTCTGAAGCCGAACAACTAAGTTTTGAAATTGCTAAACGCGTTCAAGACGAAATGACTTATCCTGGACAAGTAAAAATTACAGTTATTAGAGAAACTCGTTCAGTAAATTATGCAAAATAATAAGTTTACAATAAATAATTCTAAAGTCCTTGTTACTGGCGGTGCCGGTTTTATAGGGTCTAACATTATTGAAAAATTATTAGAGCAAAACAATTGTGTAGTTTGCCTTGATAATTTTGCAACAGGCAAACGCGAAAACATAAATAAATTTGTAAAAAACAAAAACTTTAAACTTATAGATGACGACATCAGAGACTTAAATGCATGTCAAAAAGCTTGCAAAGACATAGACATTGTTTTGCATCATGCTGCTCTAGGTTCAGTTCCTCGTTCTATCAATGACCCTATTTCGAGTAATGAAGCAAATGTTAACGGCTTTTTAAACATGCTTGTCGCCGCTAGAGACAACAATGTTAAGAGATTTGTCTATGCATCAAGTTCATCAGTTTATGGAGATAATATTGCTTCTCCTAAAATTGAAAATAAAACAGGTAATGCTCTTTCGCCTTATGCAGTTACAAAGCAAGTAAACGAAATGTATGCTAAAGTTTTTTCTGATTTATACGGCTTAGAAACTATAGGTTTAAGATATTTTAATGTTTTTGGTAAAAATCAAGATCCTGAATCTGTTTATGCAGCAGTTTTTCCAAAATTTATTAAAAGCTTAATAAATTTACAACCACCGACAATTCATGGTGATGGCACTCAATCGCGAGATTTTACCTATATAGCAAATGTTATTCAAGCAAACGAACTTGCAGCTACTACCAACAATCCAAAAGCAATAAACACAATATATAATGTTGCTTATGGAGAAACTAATAACTTAAATGACATCACTAATTTGCTTATACAATTATTAGCAAAATTCAAACCTGAAATTGCCAATATAAAACCCATTCACGGACCTGAAAGAAAAAGCGATATTAAAGATTCTTTAGCTTCAATTGAAAAAGCAAAATCTCTATTAAACTATAATCCTAAATTTGATGTAAGACAAGGATTAGAGCTGACAGTAAAGTGGTATTATGAGAATTTGAAATAAAAAAAGCTGTCCGCAGACAGCTTTTAATTTTTTAACACTTAAAATTGGTTTAAATATCTAGAACAGTTACCCATCCAAATGGGTCTTCGATATCACCATATTGTATTCCTACTAAAGTTTCGTATAATTTTGTAGAAACTGGTCCTGCTTTTCCATCTTTACAGAAAGAGTATGTTTTTCCTTCATCAAGGTCTTTAATGTCTCCTATTGGTGAAATTACAGCTGCAGTGCCACAAGCTCCAACTTCTTCGAAAGTACTAAGTTCATCAAAAGCAACTGGTCTTCTTTCAACCTTATATCCAAGATGAGCTGCTAATTGTTCTAAACTCTTATTTGTAATAGAAGGCAATATTGATGTAGATTCTGGTGTAATATAAGTATTATTTCTAATAGCAAAGAAGTTTGCTGCACCAATTTCATCAATATATTTCTTTTCTTTAGCATCTAAATACATTGGTGAACTGCAACCAGCGTCTTTAGCTTTTTGTGTTCCTACCAAACTTGCTGCATAGTTACCACCTACTTTATAAGTTCCTGTTCCAAGAGGAGCAGCACGGTCAGAATCTCTTACAACTGCGATGTCCACAGGTTTAAACCCTGCTTTAAAGTAAGGACCTACTGGCGTAACAAAGATTATAAAAGTGTACTCATCAGCTGGTTGAACTCCCACTCTTGCTCCCGTTCCAAACAATACTGGACGGATGTACAAAGATGCACCTGTTCCGTAAGGTGGTACAAAGTCTTTGTTTAGAGCAATAACTTTTTTCAACATTTCAAAGAAAAGTTCTTCAGGAATTTCAGCCATTTGAATTCCGCGAGCAGAAACTTGCAATCGTCTTGCATTTTCTTTCCATCTAAAAAGACGAATTTTACCATCTTTTCCGCAATAAGCTTTCATTCCTTCAAAAGCTGCTTGTCCATAATGCAATACAGTTGCTGCCATATGCATGGTAACGTGTTCTGAATCCGTAACTTCTATTTCGCCCCACTTGCCGTTTTTAAAAACTGAACGGACATTATAATGGGTTTTTACATAACCAAAAGGTAAATTTGTCCAATTTAAATCTTGCATATTATTAAGTTTTTATATTCGCTCAAAATTAAAAATAAAAATCTAAAATTCCTAAAAAAACATTATGTTTTTAAATATATTTTTAAAAATTTATACTTTATAAATTAATAAATATACGCTATTGTCTCTATTATTTTACCATTCAACAAGTTCTAAGAGTATTTTTTTAATTTCAGTATTATCAATAGCACCACCGAATCTATCCGCTCCTACTCCAACTGCAAACACAGGCACCGCAGCTGCTGTATGAGCCCAAGTTGTAAAACCAACACCTGCTTTTGTACACATTATATTTCCAAATATTGACGCAACTGGATTTTCTGCACCATATATAATTATAGGTTCTAGGCTTGTTGTTGGTGATTTTTCGTAAAAATAATAATTAAAAGCTTCCAAAACTCTTGTTGAATCAGATGCTGTATAAATAGGAGTTTCTGTAAAGAAATATTCATCAGCTAATTTCCAAATATCATCAACAGAATATTTTGTATTATTTTCTTTATAATCTTTTATTTTTTCAGAAAAATTAGTAATAGATATTTTTTGATTATCCAAGAGCATAAAATTGCTTTCATAAGCCATTTGTGCATTTCCTAATGACAAGCCACCTGTTTCGTGATCGGCGGTTACAAAAATCAAAGTTTCTTCAGGATATTTTTCATAAAACTTATAAGCTTCGCGAATTGCCAAATCCATATCATAAATTTCTTTTACAATTGTTGCTCCATCGTTTGAATGAGCTGCCCAATCGATTTTCCCGCCTTCAACCATCATAAAAAAGCCATTTGGATTTTCCAAAACTTTTATACCAGTTTTAACAAATTGAGCTAAGTTGTATCCGTCATCACTTTTTCTATCAATTTTATATGGCACATCGCTTTCCAAACCAAGTTTTGGATTGACAAACATATATTTTGTATTTTTTTTATCTAATTTTTCAAAATCTTTTATGTTTGAGCTTACTATATAATTATTTGACTTTGCTTTTTCATATAAATCTGGCTGGTTGTTATCGCTTCCTTTTACATGTTTTAATCCTCCTCCACCAAAAAATTCAAACCCAGATTCTGGAAGCTGACTTCCTATTTCATAATATAAATTACGATCAGAAGATTGTGCGTAAAAAGCCGCAGGAGTTGCATGATTTAGTGATACAGTAGTAATTATTCCAACTTTCATTCCGTTTTCGTGAGCTATTTTAGCAAATGACACGGGAAGCGAATCCTTTGAAAACCAAGGATAATACGAAATGCTTCCAAAATTGGCTTTTTCTCCACATGCAATAGCCGAGCCAGCAGCCCCCGAATCTGTAATTACACTATTTTTACTTGTTGTTGTACAAACTCCAAAATATGGAAAATTAGTAAAACTAATATCATCGCCTTTTTCTTTGTAAAAATATTTTGCCAAGCTCGCATGATTTATTCCCATACCATCGCCAATAAATAAGAAAATATATTTTGGTTTTTTCTTATCGGCTCCAACATTTTCCTTATTATTCAATGTTTTACACGAAAAACTTAGTAAACTCAATACTAAGACAATACTAATAACAAATACAGATTTAAAATATTTCATTTTTCATTTTTTTAGACCACAATTTTACTCATTTTTTATTAAATAAAAAAACAAATTCAATGTTACAATGGTGTTAAAAATAAACATTATTTTTCAACACATGTTATTTCAAAATAATTTATTATTTTTGGGCTTAAATTTTATGTTTAAAAAATTATTATGCAAGAAAATTTATTTTTATACAATTCGCTTAGTCGTAAAAAAGAAAAATTCACAGCTATAAAACCTCCGTTTGTTGGCATGTATGTATGTGGACCAACCGTTTATGGAGATGCTCATTTAGGACATGCACGTCCTGCAATTACTTTTGATTTACTTTTTAGATATTTTCAACATATTGGTTATAAAGTAAGATATGTTCGCAATATTACCGATGTTGGACATTTGGAAAGTGATGCCGACCAAGGCGAAGATAAAATTGCTAAAAAAGCTAAGTTGGAACAAGTTGAGCCAATGGAAATTGCTCAGTTTTATAGCGACAGATACCACAGAGATATGGACAAGCTAAATGTTTTGAGACCAAGCATAGAACCTCGCGCTTCTGGACATATTATTGAACAAATTGAACTTACCCAAAAAATTATAGATGCAGGTTATGCTTATGTTAGCAATGGTTCTGTATATTTTGATGTTGAAAAATACAATCAAAAATATAATTACGGTAAACTTTCAGGTAGAATTTTAGAAGATTTATATTCAAATACTCGCCAACTTGACGGGCAAGATGAAAAACGCAATAGTTTTGACTTTGCCTTGTGGAAAAATGCTAGCCCAGAACATATTATGCGTTGGAATTCACCATGGGGACAAGGATTTCCTGGCTGGCACGCAGAATGTTCGGCAATGGGACATAAATATTTAGGTGAAAAATTTGATATTCATGGTGGCGGAATGGACTTGCTTTTCCCTCATCACGAATGTGAAATTGCTCAAAATACAATAGCTGTTGGCGAAAACTCCATTAATTATTGGGTTCATAATAATATGATTACAATAAATGGACAAAAAATGGGAAAATCCTTAGGCAATTTTATTACTTTAGATGAACTTTTTACTGGAGCAAACAAAGTTTTAGAAAAAGCTTACTCACCAATGACAATTAGATTTTTTATTTTGCAAGCACACTATAGAAGTACTTTAGATTTTTCAAACGAAGCTTTACAAGCTGCTGAAAAAGGTTTAGCGAGATTACTAAAAGGTGTTGAAACATTACAAGGATTAAAGCCAAGCAAAGAAAATAATTTTGATGCAGAAAAATTTCGCCAAGATTGTTATGATGCAATGAATGATGATTTAAACTCTCCTATTTTAATTTCTAATTTATTTGAAGGGTTAAAAACAATTAATTCAGTTGCAACAGGTAGCGAAAAAATTGATGAGAAAAATTTAAACATCTTAAAAGAAACATATAACACATTCCTATTCAATGTTTTAGGATTAAAATTAGAAAACGAAGATGCTGGTAATAACGAAATGTTAGAAGATGTTGTAAATATGGTTTTAAATCTAAGACTCTCAGCAAAAGAAAAGAAAGATTGGGCAACTTCCGACTTTATTCGTGATGAACTTACTAAAATTGGGATAAAAGTAAAAGATACAAAAGAAGGGTTTGAATGGGAAATTTAGTTAGGAATCTCTAAAAATATTTTGATTTTAAAATAAATTTTATCATTTTTGAAAACTAAATAATAAACATGTCAACCGAAAATAAAAAACCCGATAAACTATTCTACTCCATTGGCGAGGTTGCCGAAATGTTTAATGTTAAAACATCTTTAATAAGATATTGGGAAAATGAATTTGATATTATAAAACCTCAAAAAAATAAAAAAGGGAATAGATTATTTACAGCAAAAGATATTGATAATTTTCATTTAATTTGGCACTTGGTTAAAGAAAGAGGTATGACACTTAAAGGTGCAAAAAAGAAGATTAAAGAAAACCTTGAAGAAACAGAACATAATTTTGAAGCTGTAAAAAAACTTAACGAAATTAAAGATTTATTACTCGCTATAAAAAATGAATTATAATTTTTAATGAAGATAAAAGACATTATTAATAGTTTTGAAGAATTTGCTCCACTATCTTTACAAGAAGAATACGACAACTCTGGTTTACAAGTTGGAAATTTAGAAAAAGAAATTTCAGGAATTTTAATAAGTCTTGATGTAACCTCAGAAGTTGTTCAAGAAGCAATTGACCACAACTGCAATTTTATCATAGCTCATCACCCTCTCATTTTCAATAAGTTAAGAAAAATTACAGGAAGCGATGATATAGAAAAATCAATTATCTTAGCAATTAAAAACGATATTTCAATTTATTGTACTCACACAAATTTTGACAAAGTAAATCAAGGTGTTAGCTATAAAATTTGTGAGAAAATAGGCTTAAAAAATTTAAAGATACTTTCTCCTGAAAAAAACATTTTAGAAAAAATTGCAGTTTTTGTTCCAACTTCTCATGCTGATATTGTAAGAAATTCAATGTTTGAAGCAGGTGCTGGTCAAATTGGAAATTACGATAACTGTAGTTACAATTTGCAAGGCGAAGGAAGTTTTAGAGCCAGCAATAATTCAAATCCATTTGTTGGTCAAATTGGCGAAACACATTTTGAAAAAGAAGTACGTATAGAAACTATTTATCCAAAATATCTTAGAAATAAAATATTACAGGCAATTCTTAAATCACACCCATACGAAGAAGTTGCTTACGACATATACAAATTAGAAAATCCACATAACAATGTAGGTTTGGGAATGATTGGCGAGTTGGAACAAGAAGTTGCAGAAATAGATTTTTTAAAACTTTTAAAAGAAAAATTTAATAGCACAATAATAAAACACAGCGAATTTTTAAACAAAAAAATTAAAAAAGTAGCTGTTTGCGGTGGCAGTGGTGCTTTTTTAATCAATACTGCAAAAAGCAGTAAAGCTGATGTCTTTGTTAGTGGCGACATTAAATTTCATGATTATTTTTTAGCAGAAAAACAAATATTAATAGCCGATATTGGACATTTTGAAAGTGAACAATTCACAAAAGAAATTTTTTATGATATTATTATGAAAAAAAATCCTAACTTTGCAGTCCGATTTTCGAAAAAAAATATAAATCCGATTAAAACTTTTTAAAATGGCAAAAGCAGAAAATAAAATTGACAAATCAACACAAAGTGTTACAGAAAAGCTTAAAAACTTGTACAGACTTCAATTAATTGACACTAAAATTGACCAAATCAGAATTTTACGAGGTGAATTACCTTTAGAAGTCAGCGATTTAGAAGATGAAATTGCAGGTTTAGAAACCCGATTAACAAATTTCAAAAACGACATAGCGCAACTAAATGAAGAAATTGCATTTAGAGAAAATGCAAAATTAGAAGCCGAAGCTCTTATAAAAAGATATACAGAGCAACAAAACAATGTTCGTAATAACAGAGAGTTTGATTCTCTAAACAAAGAAATTGAGTATCAATCTTTAGAAATTGAGCTTTGTGATAAAAAAATAAAAGAGCATAAATACGAAATTGAACAAAAAACCGAACAAATAGAGGAAGCAAAAGCTATATTAACTGACAAACAACAACATTTAGAGCAAAAAAAATTAGAGCTAAATGCTATTATTTCTGAAACTAAAGTAGATGAAGAAAAACAAAATAAAGAGAGAGAAGAAATTGCAGAAAACATAGATGCTAGATTATTAGCTGCTTACAGTCGTATTAGAAACAATGTTTTAAATAAATTAGCAGTTGTGTCTATAGAGCGTGATGCTTGTGGAGGTTGTTTTAATAAAATTACACCGCAAAGACAAATTGACATTAAATCAAGTAGAAAAATTATTCCTTGCGAATTTTGTGGTAGAATTTTAGTTGACCCAGATATTTTAGAAAAATAAAGAAATTAAAAACGAAGATTACTAAAAACAATCTTCGTTTTTTTTTGTTGTTAAAATAAAATAATATAAAAATTGTGATTGTTAATAAAATGTTGATAATTATTAATTAGACTTATTATTAATGTATTAACGGTTTTGTATTTTTGTACCAAATTAGAAAAAGAATTGTTAAAAAAAACTAAATATTAAAATTTAAAAAATTATGAGAAAAATTTCTTTACTAAGTGCTTTATTGTTATTTGTTACAATAACATTTGCACAAACAAATTTTACTGCCACTTATAACTTTGCAGGTAGTGGCAACGATGTTACGTCATTTACATATAATGGCGACACTTATGAGGGCATAACACCGCAACCACTCTTAAAAGTAGGTGCCACTTCATCAAGTAGTAATGGTAACTTTAGAGCCAAAAACTGGCCACTTGGAGCAACAAGCAATAGCGATGTGTTTACTGGAGATATTGATTTAGCCAAATACATTGGCTTCTCTATAGAACCAGTTACAGGTTACACTTTTACCATTACTTCAATTAAGTTTGGACTTGGTCGTAGCGGTGGCGGTCCTAGACAATTTGAATGGAGAGGTAGTGATGATGGTTTTGCAAGTACTTTAAGTACTTATGAAGCTATTAACGAAGCTCTAACCAACACAGATGGAGTATTAACTTGTCCAGATTTAAATAACAATTGGAAGAACAATACTTTAACACCAGGTGCAGCTTATCAAAATTTATCAACAACTGCCGAATTTAGATTATACGCATACAATAGCGAAGGTGCTGATGGTAGCGCAGGTTTACAAGGAAGCCTAATTATTGAAGGTACTTTTGTTGCAACTGGAACTACAGTATTAACAATTAATAGTCCTGCAAACAACGCTATAGTAAACGTAAACCAAGTTGAAGTTAATTTTACTACAACAAACTTTGAACTAGGAACTGACGGAAAACTTGAATATAAATTAAATGGAGGAGCTCCTGCTTATACAACTACAAGCCCATTTACAATCACTGGTTTAGCAGAAGGCGAAAACACTATAGTTTTCCAATTAGTTAACATGGACAATACAGCTTTAGACCCAGCTGTTACAGTAACACGTACTGTTACATATGAAGCTCCTAACACAGATCCAAGTTTAACAATTACTTCACCTGCTGATAATACAACAGTAAACGTTAACGAAGTTCAAGTTACATTTACTACAGCAAACTTTGAATTAGGAGTAGCTGGAAAACTTGAATATAAATTAAACGGCGGAACTGCTAATTATGTAACTACAACAACTCCATTTACAATTTCTGATTTAGCAGAAGGCGAAAATACTATAGTTTTCCAACTAGTTAACATGGACAATACAGCTTTAGACCCAGTAGTTTCTGTAACACGCACTGTTACTTATGAAATAGTTGTATTAGAACCTAGTTTAACAATAAGCTCTCCACAAAACGGAGCTATTATTTATTCTAATGACATTACTGTTAATTTCACAGTTCAAGATTTTGTACTTGGTGCAGATGGTAAATTAGCTTACAAATTAGATGAAGGAGCAATTCAATATTATACTGGCACAAGCCCACTTACTTTAACAGGCGTAGCATATGGTACACATCAAATTTATTTTGAACTAGTTACAATGGCAGATGCTTCATTAGATCCTGCAGTTACAACTACTGTAAACTTTACTAACCAAGAACCACTTCCTGGTGGAATGGAAACTTTTGACAATGCAGAAATTGGCACAAGCTATGCAAATGGATCGTTTATTGGTAACAATGATATTGAATGGATTTACAAACATTCAAGAGATGAAGGCGATTATGCAATCAATGGCAAAGGTTTAATGTTACGCAATGCTTTTGAAAGTAGCATTGAGTCAGAAGTTCTAAGTGGTGGTATTTCTTCTCTTGAAGTAAAATACCGTAAAGCATTTACTGGTGCAATCGAAAGAGGTATAGAGTTATACATCAACAATGAATTAAAAGGAACATCTGAAGTTATTCCAGGTGTTAGTGGAGAAAATACAACAATCTATACATTAAGTGAATCAGCACTTAACGTACCTGGCGATTTTGTAATAAAAATCAAGATAGCAGGAAACGATACTCAAAATCGTCAAATTACAATTGATGATATTTCATGGACTGGCTATGCAGGCACAGAACCTTATTTAGCTATAACTTCTCCAAGCAATGGACAAATTTTCTATGAAAATACAGTTAGTGTAAATTACACAACAACAAACTTTACTGTTGGTACTGATGGAAAAGCAAAATATATTATTGATGGTGCAGCTCCTGTTTATACAACTAATAATCCTATTACTCTAACAAACTTAGCAGATGGCGAACATACTTTTAGTTTAGAATTAGTAAATATGGATAATGAATCTTATTCTCCAGCAGTAATTCGTACAATTACTTTTACTACCAATACTGAAGGTCCAGAATTTACAGATATCTATGATATTCAATACACATTAGATGAAAGCGGTGATTCTCCTCTAAAAAATCAATATGTTTGGGTTAAAGGTATTGTTGTTGCAAACTTCAATCCTAGCACATATGGAGAAGGATACTATATTCAACAAGGAGGAGGTGCTTGGAATGGAATTTATGTTGCCGACCTTGTAAATTCTCCAACAGTTGGCGACTCTGTTAAAATTGCAGGTAAAGTTGTTGAATCTTACGGACTAACATCTATTAAAGAACTTACATATTTTGAAGCATTTGCAACTGACGGAATATTAGCTGCTCCAGCGGAAGTTAGCACAGCTGATGCTGGTACTGAAGCTTACGAATCTTGTTTAGTTAAAGTTATTGATGCTGAATGTACTCAAGGTATAATTAGTTATGGCGAATGGTATGTTGACGATGGTTCTGGCGAATTACTAGTAAAAGAAAACGGCGTTTCTTCAATTCAACCAGTTGTTGGAAACCACTATGATATAGTAGGTGTTATTTATTATGGATATAGTAAATTCTCATTACAATATAGAAGCGATGCTGACATTGTTATTACAAATATCAACGAAGACTTCGCAAATAGTTTAAGCCTATATCCTAACCCAGCTAATAGCTTTGTTAACATTTCTTCAGAATTTGAAATTAACAATATAAAAGTTACAAATAATCTTGGACAAGTTGTTTTAGAACAAAATGCTAAATCTAACAATGTTAATTTGAATGTTGAAAATTTAGAATCTGGCATATATTTTATCAATATAAACAGTAATGACAAAAACACAGTTCTAAGATTTATTAAAGAATAAAATAAATTTACTAACAAAAAGGAACCGCTTTAAGGCGGTTTCTTTTTTTAATATTTACAACTATGAAATCAAAATTATTTATACAACTTTTTGCCTTTAGTTTGCTGATTTTTTTAAGTCAATCATGCAAAAAATACGAAAACGGTCCAGCTATTAGTTTCATATCTGCCGAAAAACGTATTGTAGGAAAATATGAACTAGAAACTTATAAAATAAATGGTATAGAAATTAAACTTAGCGAAATTGGATTAGATAATTTTGAAAAAGAATATTTCGAAGATGGCAAAGGTAAAAATTATTCGCGTCAATTCAACAATTTGATTGAAACTGAGTTTGAATGGGAATTGAACAAAGATAAAACTCAAATCAGAGAAAGAGAAAAAGGATTAAACGGCGAATGGGGACAATGGAATTCATTTTATACCATTACAAAACTTACAAAAACTGAATTTTGGACTTTAAACGAAAATTCTGCAGAACAACATGAATTTCATTATTTAAAAATAAAATAAAGATTTGTTGTTTATATTAATAAAAAAAATTAATTTTGTAATAATTATTAACTAATAAAATTGAATATTATGAAAAAACTCACAATTATTTTAAGCATTATAGTAGGAGCTACTATGTTGTTTTCATCTTGTCGCAAATACGAAGAAGGTCCTGCTTTTTCATTAGCAACAAAAACAGCTAGACTTTCTGGCGAATGGCTTTTAAAAGAAGTAACTGTAAATAATGTTGCACAAGATATGTCAACAGAAGGACAAATAAGTATGACTTTAAAAAAAGATCAAACAGGATCTATGAGTATAACTTTTTTTGGTGCAACTCTTTCAGAACCTATAGAATGGAAATTTAGTGATGACAAACTTAATCTTATGATAAAAGAAGTTGATGATAATGAATGGAATATATCAGAAATAATAAGACTAACTAGTAAAGAACTTTGGTTGAGAGATGTTGATGATAACACAACTACTGTTATTAAATATGAAAAAAAATAAACCAAATAAAATGTAAAAATTTAAGCCTGTCCAATAACGACAGGCTTTTTTTGTTCTAAAACATTTAGAATATCAAGTAAATTTTATATCTTTATGCTCATAAAATTTTTGTATTATGATAACTAAAGAAGAATTTCAAAAACTTATTTTACAAGGCATTCCTGAAGTTTTGCCACCAGCAGCAAATTATGAAAAAAACATAAGCCACGCTCCTATCAGGAAGCAAATTTTATCTATTGAAGAAAAAAAACTAGCATTAAAAAATGCTTTGCGATATTTTCCTAAAAAATTTCATGCAGAATTAGCTCCAGAATTCAAACATGAGTTAGAGACTTACGGTAGAATTTATATGTATCGTTTTCGTCCTAATTATAAAATCCATTCTCGCGACATTACTTGGTTTCCGCATAAAACTGTTCAAGCAGCAGCAATTATGCTAATGATTTCTAACAATTTAGATTATGCCGTAGCTCAACATCCTCACGAACTAATTACTTACGGTGGAAATGGTGCTGTTTTTCAAAACTGGGCTCAATACTTGTTAGCAATGAAATATCTTGCCGAAATGACAGATGAACAAACTTTAGTAATGTATTCTGGACATCCTTTGGGATTGTTTCCTTCTCATAAAGATGCCCCTAGAGTTGTTGTTACAAATGGAATGATGATACCAAATTACTCAAAACCAGACGATTGGGAAAGATACAATGCTCTTGGCGTTACTCAATATGGACAAATGACTGCAGGTTCATATATGTATATTGGTCCACAAGGAATTGTGCATGGCACAACAATTACAGTTTTAAATGCTAGCAGAATGATTAGCAAAAACAAGGAAACTGATGAGTGCAAATTATTTGTAACTTCTGGCTTGGGTGGTATGAGTGGTGCTCAACCAAAAGCTGGAAATATTGCAGGTGTTGTTACTATTTGTGCAGAAATCAATCCAAAAGCAGCTTACAAACGACACGAACAAGGCTGGGTAGATGAAATTGTTGAAAATACAGATGCTGCAATAGACCTAGCATTAAGTTTTCAAACTAAAAAACAAGCTCATTCGATTGCATATTTAGGAAACATTGTTGATTTATGGGAAAAACTTGCCGAAAGAAATATTAAAGTTGATTTAGGAAGTGACCAAACTTCATTACACAATCCTTGGGCAGGTGGATATTATCCTGTAGGATATAGTTTTGAAGAAGCTAATAATATGATGGCAAATTCGCCTGAAAAATTTAAAGAAGCTGTTCAAGAATCATTACGCAGACAAGTAGCTGCAATAAATAAACTTACAGACAAAGGAATGTATTTCTTTGATTATGGAAACGCATTTTTATTAGAAAGTTCTAGAGCAGGTGCTGATATTATGGCTAAAAACGGAATTGATTTCAAATATCCTTCATATGTCCAAGACATTATGGGACCAATGTGCTTTGATTATGGCTTTGGACCTTTCCGCTGGGTTTGTACCTCAAGCGACACTAAAGAGCTAGAGCTAACTGACAACATTGCTATGCAAGTTCTTGAAGACATTGCAAAAACAGCTCCAGAAGAAATTTCTCAACAAATGAAAGATAATATCAAATGGATAAAAGAAGCCAAAATCAATAAACTTGTTGTTGGTTCACAAGCCAGAATATTATACGCAGATGCGGAAGGTAGAATAAAAATCGCTAAAGCATTTAATGATGCTATTAAAGAAGGAAAATTAAAACATCCTGTTGTGCTTGGACGCGACCACCACGATGTTTCTGGAACAGACTCTCCTTTTAGAGAAACTTCAAATATTTATGACGGAAGCCAATTTACTGCCGATATGGCAATTCAAAATGTAATTGGCGATGCTTTTAGAGGAGCAACTTGGGTTTCTATTCACAATGGCGGTGGAGTTGGCTGGGGAGAAGTTATAAATGGTGGCTTTGGAATGGTATTAGACGGAACAGCAGATGCTGAAAGAAGACTAAAAATGATGCTTTTGTGGGATGTTAATAATGGAATTAGTCGTAGAAATTGGGCTAGAAACGAAGGTGCTATTTTTGCAATTAAACGTGCTATGCAAGAATATCCTGATATGAAAATTACTATTCCAAATTTTGCTGATGATGAAATAATCAATAAACTATATTAAACTTAAAATTTCAAAATTATGAAAAAAATTGTGTTCACTCTTTTTATTTTTACAACTATTATGGCAATATCTTGTAAGAACGACAACAAACCTTCACAAAACGAAGAAAATATTGTTGAATTTAAAATTTTAGATGAAAATATCGACGAAGCAATTCAAAAAATTAAAGAAAAAAATACTGATAAAGAGAAGTTCAGAATAGAAAAAGGAGTTAGACAAGTTGCAGCATTATGGCAACAAAACGATGGCGATGCAACTGAGTTCATAAACTTTTGCGTTGATAATTTTATTTCTGATCCTAAAGAATTAAAACTTGCTTTCGATAAACTAGAAAGAAACTTTGAAATATTATTTGGACATTACAACAAAATTTCTGTAGAATTAATGGAACCTTTACATTTAGATATGGGCGAAATTGGTTTTATTGATAATGTTATGGGAGCTTATTCTCCATCTGCACACTTAACCGAAGATTTATTTGAAAACAAATTAGCTTTTTATGTCGCCTTAAATTTTCCTGCTTACAGTTTAAATGAAAAAACAAAAAATGCAGACACTTGGTCGCGTTTAGATTGGGCTTATGCAAGAATGGGAGATTTATTTATTTCAAGAATTCCAGCTAGCTTATATCAAAAGGAAGCAGAAGCTTTAACAAACGCCGACACTTATATCGCTGATTATAATATTTATATGGGAAATCTTGTAAATTCTGAGCAAAAAACTTTTTTCCCTAAAGACATGAAACTCATTACTCACTGGGGTTTGCGAGATGAATTAAAAGCAAATTATAATATGGATAACGGTTTCGAAAAACAAAAAATGATTTATAATGTAATGCTTAGAATCATTAATCAAGAAATTCCACTAGAAGTAATTAATAAAAATGATTTTACTTGGGATCCTATTGCTAACAAGATTTATAAAGACGGGAAAGAAGCTATTTTCACAAGCGAACCTTATACAAGATATGAACACATGCTTTACAATTTTAAAGCTCTAAGTGCAATGGACAAATATAATCCTGTTTATCCAACTTTTATTGAAAGAGCTTATGATGAAGGCATGGAGCTTAGTCGCGAAGAAGTAGAAAAACTTTTTGTGAATTTTATTAGTGCACCTGAAATAAAAGATCTTGCAAAACTAATCGAAAAAAGATTAGGTCGTTCTTTAGAACCTTACGACATTTGGTACAACGGATTCACATCTAGAACAAGCATAAACGAAGAAGAACTTGACCAAATCACACGAAGAAAATATCCAAATACTTCAGCTTTCGAAAAAGATATAGCAAGAATTTTAATAGATTTAGGTTGGACTAGAGATAAAGCAAATTATATCGCAAATAAAATAAGTGTTGACCCTGCACGTGGAGCTGGACATGCTTGGGGAGCTCAAATGAAAGGCGACCAAGCTCATCTTAGAACCAGAATTGGAAGTAAAGGCATGGATTATAAAGGCTATAATATTGCCGTTCATGAACTTGGACATAACGTAGAACAAACTATAACACTTTACGACATAGATTACTACATGCTAAATGGCGTTCCTAATACTGCTTTTACTGAAGCTGTTGCATTTTTATTCCAATCAAAAGATTTAAAACTTTTAGGAAAAGAAGCTAATAGCCGAAACGAAGAATCAGAAGCATTAGCTGCTTTAGACAATTGTTGGAGTGCTTTCGAAATAATGGGAGTTTCTTTAGTTGATATGTATGTGTGGCAATGGATGTACGAAAATCCTGATGCAAATCCAAAAGAACTCAAAGAAGCTGTTGTTAAAATTGCAATTGATGTTTGGAACAAATATTATTATCCGGTTATGGGAATAAAAGACTCTCCTATTTTAGCAATTTATTCTCACAGCATTACATCACCTTTATATTTAGCAAATTATCCCGTAGGACATTTAATTGAGTTCCAAGTTGAACAATATATTAAAGACAAAAGTTTTTCTGAAGAAATTACTAGAGTTTTATTACAAGGAAGAATAATTCCGCAAGCATGGATGAAAGGTGCGGTTGGAACAGAAATTTCTGGTCAACCAACTCTTGAAGCAGTTAAAAAAGCTTTGAAAATTATTGTATCATAAAACTCAAAAAAAGATAGTGTCTTATAAATGCTCAAATGCAATTACCACTTGGACATTTATAAGACATTTTTATCTAAAAATTTATTTGGAATAATTTTATTTTGTTATTAAAACTACAGCCTGAGCAGCTATTCCTTCCTCTCTACCCACAAATCCAAGTTTTTCTGTTGTGCTGGCTTTTATAGAAATATCTTCAATATCAATTTTCATAACAGAAGCTAATTTCTGTTTCATCAAAGGAATATAATCTTTTAGTTTTGGTGTTTGCAATAAAATTACAGAATCAACATTCACAATTTTATAGCCTTTGTCTTTAATAAGTTCTAAAGATTTTTGTAACAAAATGCAACTATCAATTCCTTTGTATTTATTATCAGTATCAGGAAAATTATAGCCAATATCTCTTAGGTTTGCTGCTCCTAATAAAGCGTCACAAATAGCATGAATTAACACATCTCCGTCAGAATAAGCGAGGCAACCTTTATTGTGTTCAATTTTTACTCCGCCTAGCCAAAAATCTAAACCTTCTTGTAAAGCATGAACATCGTATCCAATGCCAATTTTAAAATTCATTTTTAACTTTTTTCTGCCGCTAAGCCTCCGAGGTCAAAAATTAATGTAAATCTAAGCGTATGTTGCAATGGGTTTGCTTGAGTTGTTGGAATTAGATAAGCAAAATCTAAACCAAAAACATTCATTTTTAAACCAGCTCCAACGGTAAAATATTTTCTATTTCCTTTATATTGATGCTCGTTAAAATATCCAAAACGCAAAGCAAACAATTTGTCATACCAATATTCTACGCCAGCCGAGATTGTAAATTCAGCCATTTCTTCTCTAAATACAGAAGGTTTTCCATTTTTAACAAAAGCTGTAGCAGTTCCTGGTGCATCATACCAAGATCTAAATAAAGCAGAACCTACAGATATTTTAGGATCCTTACCGTATTTGATAATTTTATCGCTAGGTATAACTGTGTCACCGTTTGGTAATATTTCTCCGGCTTGATAATATTGAGGTGGTGTTGGAACTAATAATTTGTTCAAATCAAAAGTAAACATAAACTCATTATGATCGTCAAGAGCAAGTTTATAACCAACTCCTGTGCGAAAATTTGTTGGAATAAAATCCCTATACTCGTTGGTTGTGTATGAGATTTTAGCACCAATATTTGAAATGTTTAATCCCCACATCAAAGTTGATTTCATTCCGCTTAGTTCGATTTCGTCATTATAATAATAAAAAGCAACATCTGCGGCAACAGTTTTTCCAGGATAAGAATCATTTCCTTGCACTTCAACACCTCCAGTTAAATTTGAGTATATAAAACGCATGGCAACAGAGCTTGAAAATTTTTCTCCTAATAAACGACTATAAGCCATGTCTATAGCAAATTCATGTGGAGAAAAATCACGTAACAATACATTATCAATACTTCTAAACTGAATACTGCCTAAATCAAAGTATAATAAAGAAGCACTCAAAACATTTTCTTTATTAAATTTTTTATATCCACTAACGTAAGCCAAGTTCATATCCCTAACTAATTGTCTTAGCCAAGGGGTATAAGAAATAGATACACCTACATTATTTTCAATAAAATTATATTTTGCGGGATTCCAATGCAAAGAGTTTACGTCAGGCGTAGTAGCAACACCTGCATCACCCAAAGCTCCTGCCCTAGAATCTGGTGCAATTAATAAAAACGGAACTGTTGTTGTTATTGTGTTAGGTGCATCACGTCCTACTATATCATCTTCTGTATTTACTTGAGCATTTACACTATAACCTAAAACTAATGTAATTAATAATAAAACAAAAAACGTTCTCTTCATCATATTTTTATGTTTGAAATTTTGACAAATATATTATAATTTTTCTAAATTTTACAAGTAACGTAAAATATTATTTTTTATTGTTTATAAAATTAATTTTAATTCAAAATCACTAATTTTTCAAACTTATCAATAATATTTCCATTAGGTGATTTTACTCTTACTTTATACACATATACTCCTTTTCCTATTTTATCTCCATATTCATCTTTTCCGTCCCAAGGTATTGGCTGACTTCTATATCCTGTGCTAAACATGTCGGTTTCAATAGTTTTAACATGATTTCCTGCTACTGTGAATATTTGAATTAAAACTTTTAAATCAACATAAGGCTGGTTATGGTCAAAGTAAAATTCGGTATATGTTGAAAATGGATTTGGATAGTTAAAAAGATTATCAATAAAAAGTTCTGAAGAATTAGCAACAATAAAATCTGTAACTGCCTCACTACTATTATTTAAAACATCCCAAGCCTTTAGTTTAAGACTATGTGGACCAAGTTCTAAATTATTTAGAGGATAACGTAATTCTCCTGATTTATAATCATCTTTATTAGATTCATAAAATTTATTTAACACTATAGCTTCTGAAGTTTTTTCATCTATAATCATAGTTATGTCATGACCTATTCCACTACCCACAGTATTAATACCTGATTCATCAAAAAACTTAGCCAAAAGAATAGGATTTTCATCGGTAATACCGCCAGAAATAAAGTTTTCATCATTCATAAACAAGTCAATTTCAGGACCTTCATTATCTGTAATTGCATTATCTGATGATCCACCTATAATAAAACTATCGTCATATCCACTTGCTTCGAGATTCAAATTATTGTGTGCATAATAACTAACTTTTCCTTCATCATAAAAATAAGCAATATCTACGGGTACAATAAATTCAAATTTGAATTTTCCATTTACTACTGAAGCATTTCCTTTAAAAATAATATTTTTTTGAGCAGTATAATCCAATGGTTGGCTTCCATCATTTCCACGTGTTGTATAGTTTTGTCTTTTATCATATACAACTGGGTAAATTGAGCCATTAAAGTTTTCAAATATACTATTGTCGGCTTTTTTAATTACACCTTCGAATACAACTTTTTCCATTGCAGAAATTGTATCATTAAAAACATTAGCATCTATACCATTTATCTTTGTAGTAAACACCTTATACTCAGGAACTGATGGACGCACAGCTGGATCTCCTAAAAAAGCAAAAACCCTTTTATTAGTATCTGAACCTTGCTGATTTTTTGTATTTGCTACCGATATTCCTAGAGTAGAAACCTTTCCGCTACCATCTATATTAAAAATATTATTATAAAACTTATAAGCTAAGTGGGCATTACTTCCTGCAAAAGCCAACCGAGTAGTTCCAAACAAGGCAATTCCGCCACCATTTGGATTCAATATTATTTCTTCTCCAGCAGATACAATATGATGATTGTCGTAAGGAGCAAATTCACAAGTAGCTGTAACAAAAATAGGATATTTAGGTCCATTTCTCCAACTTTTAACCATATTTGTGGTCAATACTCTTTCATCTGCCCATGTGTTAGGATTTCCATGTCCTATCCAACTTACTGAAAGCACCCCGTTATGAACAAAATCAGTAATCGCCTGATTAACATCAGGATACCTATGCCCTTCAACAGTAGAGACTTGTTCAAAATCGTCTAAAAAGATTTTTTCTAAATTGAAAATTGGATAAGTACTTTCTATTTGAGTTGCTAGCGTATTAGTTTGATTTTGGTGCAACGTTTCTCCTTTATCTGCATCATCTGCTACTAGTAAAATATTATTTTTCCAATTACCATAAGCTATTGGCTGATAATATTCCCTCATTTTATTTGCAAAATCAGAAGCCTCGCTTGCACTTTTAATAGGAAGCCTTCCTACTCCCATATCCATATCATGAATTCCCAAAAATCCACCTTCTCCATCATCTAAAAAAACATAATAATCATCAGAGACAAAAGAAACAGTTGGTGCTAAAGAATTTTCTGATTCGTAAGTCAATATATAATTGCAAACTTGTGGGTCTTTAGAAATATTATCATAACTTCCATTGCCGAGTAAAAGAAGATTTTCGGGAATATTACTTGTATTAGCTCTATCGTAGAGCATTTTTAAATAATTTCTTAATGCTGACACATCAGGTGTACCTGACGAAAATTCGTTATATATTTTTTCTGGGTCAACAATAACAACACTCATATTATCGTATTGCTCATGAATATCTTTAATCTCTTTTGCTTGAGACATAAATTCGCTTGGACTAGCAATGACTAAGTCAACTGGTTGATGAGAATGCAAGTTCTGATTATCAACATGCCCAACATCTGCAGAACCAGAATAAATTGGCGAAGGAAAATTTGCTTTATAATCAAAAACTAAATATTCTCGTAATTCATTACTTTCCGCAACGAAACTTAATTTATCGCCAGAAATATTTGATGAAATTTGTTTTGCATTAAATCTATCTGTAATATCCCAAATCAAACTTGAAGAATTTGCACCAGAAACAATAAATTTAACTTTAGTGTTATTTTCAACAGATTTTGTATCTCTAAATACTAAAAAACCAGTATCGGTTAAACTTAGTTTTCGTCTTAATTGTACAGATATATAATCTAACCAACCTTTTGAATTAGTTGCTGTTTTTGTATAAGTTAAATTAAATTTAAAATTCTCAGAACTAGGCAAAACCCTAAAAGTATTTATTTTTGCACTATCATTTTGGCGAGCAAAAACTTCAGTTGTTGAGTTTGAAACACTTGCAATAGGTATATTTGGTTGATTTATACCATTTATGCTTAATTTAAAATTACTACTAACCGAAGACCTAGCAGCCACTCTTACTCTCACAATAGCTGTATCAGATAAAGAAATATTTTTTACATTCAAATTAAACTCGTGATTTAAGTAATAATCAAATTCTCTCCAAAACCATGTTCTACCAGATTTAATTAAATTAATAGAATCTTTTTCTAAAAATAAATAATCATCGTAAGTGGTTACAGTTTTATCAAAACTATTAGAAGAGCTAATATTAATAGGTGCTTTAAAACTGCCCCTATCCGAAACAAAATAATAAGAAGAAAGAGAATAGTTATGATATTCATGAGAAAAAAGAGTAGAAGTAAATTTGATTGAGTGAGGTCCGTCTGCATAAAATAAAATATAATCTCCACCATCAAAAACAGAATTAGAATTAGCATCAACTTTAAGTAGTGGTCTTTCCGGCATATCATCAGCTATTACTTGCCCCACGGTCTTAGACAACATTCCACCATAACCAAAAACTCCGATATTTGAAAAATTTGAAAATCCCATTTCTTGCAATTGTTCATAAGTTAATTTATAAACTCCTGAATCTTCAACTTTTATTTTAACCCAAGTTCCACTTGCCATTTGGGAGTTTGCTACATAAGTTTGCTGAGATTTTTTCTCACTAACAAATTTATAATTAATTTTATACTCAAAACGAGTGAGTTTTTCTAGTTCGTTTGTATTTGGGTTAATTCTCAAAGGCAAAACTTCAAATGATAAAAAATTATTTTTTCTAAATTTAGAAGACCATGCTTTTGTTTGAAACGAATTTGTTAAATTTTCTAAATTATTAACATTTTCATAATCCGACTTATTAACAACCTGATAATCAACAAAAACTTCATCTATTGAAATTATTTCTACACTATTATTAATAGGTAAGCGTTTATAATAAATTGGCAAGTCATCGCTACTTCTAAGATTACAATTCAAAAAATACAAAATATTTTGAATATTTTTATCGTTATAATTAAAAATTTTATTATCTTGCCAATTAATTGAATCGGAAATTAAAATATTTTGAGATATTAACAGATTACTAACAAAAAAACTAACAAAAAACAGCGTGATTTTTCTCATAAAAAAAATAAATTTAAAAAAAAACAAAAAAAAAGTTCTAAATATTTTTTAAAACGACAAATTTAGCTTAATATTGTAAATTATTTATTGTATTTATGAAAAAATTAATATAAATTATAAATGCGCGTTGATAAGATGAAAATTATGGTTAAACATTTCATATTTTTGTTAAGTGCCTTACTACTAAGTAGTTTGATAGTTTTGAATGCACAAGATGCACATTTTACTCAATTTTATGCTAATTCGCTTTATTTGAATCCGGCTTTTGCTGGTGCTGAGCGATGTCCTAAAATTAGTCTTAATTATAGGAATCAATGGCCCGCTATGGGTCCTACCTATGTAACTTACAGTGCTTCTTATGACCAACACTTAAATGCACTTCAAGGTGGGGTTGGATTACTTTTAATGAACGATGTTCAAGGTGGTGGAGTAATTAATACTACTGTTATTAGTGGTATGTATGCTTACACTTTACCTGTATCACGCAGATTTTTTATCGCTGGAGGTTTTGAAGCATCATTTGTAATGAAATCTATAAATTGGGATTTTATTTTCCCAAATATGATTCATCCATTGTATGGACCAATCTATGCTTCATTAGAAAATCCAGACATAATTAACGACAAACGTAATTATGTTGATTTTTCTGCTGGAATTATCGCTTTTAGTGAAAAAACATTTTTTGGCGTAGCAGTTCATCACCTAACTCAACCGTCAGAAGCATTTTTACGTGGAAGTGATGCAGTCTTACCAAGAAAATTAACAGCTCACTTTGGAACAGAAGTTACTATAAACAGTAGCAAATTCCGTAGAGGTGAATTAAAAATTGCTCCTCAATTATTATATCACCAACAAGGACAATTTCAATTATTCAATTGGGGTTTATATGTTTCGAGACGTGGTATTATTGCAGGATTTTGGGCTAGACAAAACTTTAACTTTAATTATGATGCTTTCATTATGTTAGCTGGTTATAAACTAGACAATATAAGATTTGCTTATAGTTATGATTTAACTGTTTCGAATTTAAGGAACTCAACTTATGGAGCTCACGAAGTTTCTGTAGCATATACTTTTGCATGTCATGTAAAAGATAAGAAGTTCTCCACAATAAGTTGCCCTATGTTTTAGTTATTAATTAAGAATTATATAAAATTTTTATAATATGAAAAAAAATGTTTTATTTATCGTAATAGTTCTTGTAGCTTCGATTTTGGCA
>ERZ795058.982-NODE-982-length-40611-cov-8.994600_pt1 | contig 40611 bp, 29 predicted proteins | sample MGYA00375142_ERZ795058 | MGnify/ENA primary metagenome ERZ795058 (study PRJEB30187, sample SAMN05720210) | activated sludge metagenome | isolation source: anaerobic digester from wastewater treatment plant | place: Japan | collected 2015-04-20 ... | reverse complement strand
TGGCTAACCTGGGTGACGTGTTGCTGCACCTGAGGAAACATGGGGGGAACGTGTCGGTGACACGTTCATCTCAGCAGCGGGCGAATTCGATCAGGATCAGCGCATTGATGATCGCGAATATTCTCGGTGAAGAGCCGCCCGCGGCGGTAGTCCAGTCCCTCTGGGAGCGACGATTCGACAAGGCTTCCGACGCGCGTGCCGGGGCGGAATTGGTGTACAGGTTGTACCAGGCCATTGCCGCCAGTGGCGACCTGTCAAGCCGCGAGAAACGGAGTGTCCGACGGGATGCGGCTGCGCGAATGTGGAATATTGGCCGGCCGTGGGCGAAAGATGTACGCGTCTGGGGAGTTCTGGCTCGAGCATGTTCCTTGGATCCGTTAATTCCATTGCGATTGGCGGGAGCACGGTTGCGTCGGGTGTTCCCCTGCGTATACGGGCGCTCCCGTGGAAGGTCTTGACGTGCCCTGTGCAAGATTTCTTCGCCACGCAGCCCGCTTGTTTTGTGCCTGACGAGACCACGTGGGCGGGTAGCCTTTGGATTGTGAAGTGATAGTCTCCGTCGTCATCTGCACATACAATCGCGCGCCGCTGCTCCTTGGTGTTGTGGCCTCGGGCGTAGCCTTGGGTGTAAGGGCTGTGGTCGGAGACTCGATCCTGAGCCATTTGCTTGTACTGGTTGCTTTCTTTCTCGTGTTTTTCGGTGCGTCCTTTTGCAGGAACACTGTGCGCGAAACGTTGCCCTTGTTTGCGAAGGTAATCTCGCCTCCGCGGAATCCAAGAAAGACGACAACACGGTCACTTGGACTGAACGGAACCTGTGGCGTCGGCTGATAAAACTCCGTGCGGCCAGATATCGCGAACATGCCTCAGCAGGAATCCGGGCGCGAGGACGGCGGGGCGAACATCACAGGAGCCGGTTTCATTTTAGCTGGAGCGCCCTATCTCCAAACACCCTGCGTCTGATCCTCGAGAGTTTGGCAGTTCGGATGGAGGTAACCAAGTGAGCGTCCTATTCATGATGCCAGTTTGGAATGCAGCGTCCGAGCTCTGGATGCGACGCATGTTGGACGGCTTGGAACCCCATCTTTCCGCCGTCGCAGTGTGCAACCCTCCCTCTGGCCGCTGGCGAGGTCACGTTCGTTTGATCGATGTGGGGCTGCCGCAGGGTATTTTTGGTAAGGGTCTGAGGCACTTGGGGATGTATCCGGATATGAGTGTCGGCAGGATCCGGCGTTGCGTGAGGGGAAACGAAATCCAGGCAGTTCTCGTCAACTACATACCGTTTGCCCTCACATACGGGGGAGTTTTATTTGACAGTGGCAAACGGGTATTCATCCACTGCCACGGTTACGACACGACTTGGGACATGCGCGAGTATTCGCTGGAAAGGAAGAGAGTTCATTCGGAGGATTACGAAGACCAGGTCAGGCAAATACCTTCATCCGTAACTTTCATAACACCTTGCTGTTCCGTGAAAAAAAGGCTGGTTGGCATCGGGATCGAACCGAATCGAATCCGTGTTCGGAAGTTTGGGATCCCCTCCGACGCGGTTTTTCGCCCCCGACCTGCGCGACGGGAAGGCGTTACGGTTCTGTATTTGGGGCGTCTTGCTGACTGTAAGGGACCCGATCTCGTGATTCGGGCGTTCGAGATGGCCTGCGACAGAGGACTATCCGGGAATCTGATCGTAGCTGGCGACGGTCCGCTCAATGTTGCGTGTCAGCTCATCGTCGATCGCTCAAAATGGCGGGATCGTGTCACGCTCTTGGGGGCCGTTGATGCGCAAACCGGAGAGAAGTTGCGCCGAAGTGCTGACGTTTTCACTGCGCACAGTTGCCGTGGGCCGATTACAAACCAGGAAGAAGCGGCCGGCATAGCCTTTCTGGAAGCCATGGGGTCCGGGCTACCTGTCGTCACGGGAAGAAGCGGGGGAATTACCGAGTACATTGTCGACGGGGACAACGGTCTCTTCTTTGAACCAGGGGACGTCGAGACGCACGCCGACTTGTTGTTGAGGTTGGCCAATGACCCGGCTATGAGGTCCGAGATTGGAAGGCGAGCATGGGAGACTGTCAAGACGGACTACCCGCTGGAAAATGACTCCGTCGAGTTTCCGAAGATACTCGGATTGTGAATTGCCGCGCTTGACCCCATGTTGCACCGATCGACGTAGTGATGAACGCATTGGAGACTATGGGAAATGACAAAGACCCTCATCACGGCATCACCTGCTACCGCGAAGGCGACCTGTTGCGCGAGTGTTGGGAGAGCGTGCCCGCGCAGACGGACGACCGGTGGGTGGTGGGGATTGCTCCGGCGCGTTCGGTGTAGAGACGCAATGAGGAGCATGCGGGAATGAGCGACACCCTCATCACAATCGGCATAACGTGCTACCGCGAAGGCGACCTCCTGCGCGAGTGCTGGGAGAGCGTTCTCGCGCAAACGGACGACCGATGGGTGGCGGTTATCGTCATGGATGGCGGCGCGGACGAAAAAACGCGGGAGCTGTTCGCAAGCATCGAGCACCCGAAAGTGGTCAAGAAGTTCGCGTTCGAAGAAAACGTCGGCCCTTACCCCGTGCGAAACAAGGCGTTTGAGTTGACCGAGACGCCGTACCACTTCTATCTCGACGGCGACGACATGTTACCGCCCGGCTGCATCGCCGCCATGTACCGGACGTTTGAGGCGCATCCGGACGCAGCGTATGTGTACGGGGATTACGTAGGACATCCCTGCGGCCGCCTGATACGCACACCGAAGGCTATGTACGATCCCGGCGACGTTCTCGCCTTCGCGGCCGGATGCGGCCTCTACCGCGTCGACGCATGGAGGATTTTGGGCGGTTTTCCTGGCGCCTTCGCGCGCGGCGGTGGAGACACGGATTTCCGGATATCGCTGTATGAAGCAGGGCTGCCGCACTACCATTGTGGGGATTTGTTTTATGTGTATCGGGTCGGCGACGAGAATAGTGTTTCTTCAAGACGGCAAAGCACTTTTGCGGACGTTGGCATAGCAATCTTCCTGAGACACCCGGTGTTTTTCGCCGGACGGCGTGTCAGGCACCAGTTTCTCGCGCACTGTTTTTCGCGAACGATCTACAGTCATTTGATGCACCGAAGGAAAGCCGCAGCCCTCCGGTACGTTGCCAAAGGCTTCCGTTGGCTGGGGATCTTCGACCGCGACCTCTGGTTGTGGATACCGAAAGTTCTCCTGGGGAGGGAGGGAATGGACGTCGTGAAAGCGTTCAGGCAATCGGTTCTCTCTCATTTCGAGCGATCTCAGCATATGGGGCGGGCATGATACCGAGCGTTTCTGTCTGCATTCCCCTTTACAACAAGGCCCAGTACATCCAGCGGGCACTCGATTCCGTTCTGGCGCAAACCTACCGCGATTTCGAAGTCATTGTTGTTGATGACGGTTCGACCGATGGAGGGGCGGACATCGTTGCGCGATGCGGCGATCCTCGCGTGATACTTGTTCGTCAAACAAACGTCGGTCCGGGAGCGGCACGCAACCGCGGCGCCGCTGCTGCCCAAGGGGAGTTTCTCGGGTTTCTTGACGCGGATGACGAATGGTACCCAAGTTTTCTGGCAGCAACCGTCGATTATCTTGAAGCGCACCCCGATACAGCCAGCATTTCAACAGGTGTCCACTACGTGCCCGCTCGGGGGAGTCCAGCGTCGTTCGAGGAGGTGATTGCGGGGGGACAGTACAGATTGCGCGATGGGAACGTGACCGCACAACTCGCCAACTCGTTGCTGAATTTTGTGACTCCAGTGTCAACCCTGTTTAGGAAACGTGCGTTTGTCCGTTACGGAGGATTCTTCACTGATTGGAAATGCCTTTACGGGGAAGACAATTACTTGCTGATAATCCTGATGATGAACGAGACCATCGCTGTCACAGAAGAGATATTGGTCACGGTACACCGCGAAGCATCGGATCTATCGAACAAGAGATCCGACGCGTGGGACGTCGAGCCGTACTTGGTAGATCCCTCTGGTATTCGGCGCAAGTGCCCGGCGGAAGCGTGGAAGCTGCTCGATGAGTTGCTGGCCATTCGGTCGGTTTCCGCCGCGATGAACCAGGCTGTGTACGGTCACGGGAGGGAAGCGCGCGAACTTCTCGGGCAGTTCTGCAGCCGTTACCATCCGCCCGAATACAGAAAAGCCGCATTGTTCAGTTGTGTTGCGCCCGTGTTTCCAATGGCAAGGGCCTGTTTGAGGTGGCTTAAGCGAGTTACCGGGGGAAGGGAACGAAGCAGCGTCGAGAGGCGCGACCGCACTTGATATTCGGGGCGGAACCTGAATGTCCTGACACTACCATATCGTTTTTCCTCTGACAAATCAGAACAATCGTGATTCCTCGGGAAGAACCGCCGCTTCGCAGTTCGGGAGCGCTCACGCCATCCTCTTGCCGCGCCTGAACCGGTCAACAAAACGGGGGAAACGGCGCTCGAGGAACCGGACAAAACGCGGAAAATGCGCCGCCCAGTACGCCAGCCTGAGCCTCCATCCAACCGGACCGTAGTGCCTTGCGATCACGTAACACCGGCGGCATTCGCGGTAGTCTCCTTCTCGGAAGTGCCACATTGAAAAAGCCCGGTACCAGTGGCCATAGACCTCGCAACTCGGTACCCGATGAGGAAATTCGAAAGCCCGGTCCAGTACGCCAAGGACGCCAAGCTCTTGCGATCTGCGATTTTTGCAGAGATTTCCCCGGTCATGTTCCCTGTATTCTGCAAGGACTTCGCGATTCGAATGAAAGTGGTACGACCTGCTGATTCGCATCCACATGTCGTAGTCCTCAACGCCGTATGGTTTCCCTTCCTCAAAAAAACCAACTGCGGCGAAGACCGCTCTCGGCACCATTGCAGACAAAGGCCCTTGAATCCCACAACTAAAAAACATTCGCTCTCGGACGTCTCCTTCAGCATCGTTATACCGGGTGCCGATGACTTGGCCGTCGTCGTCTATTACATGAGTGGCATGTAGAACAACCCCTGTTAGCGGGTCTTTCTCCAAACATGCGCGGATATGTCGCAATTGCTTGTCCAACTTCTCTGGTTTCAGTCGATCGTCGTCATCCAGGAAGCACAGGAACTCCCCGTTACTTGCTTCTATCCCCAGGTTCCTCGCAGCCGCTGGTCCCTTATTGCGTTGTGACACAACGTGCACCCGTTTATCAAACAGGTACCCTTCGCACAGTGCTCTTGTCCCGTCGGTGGAACCGTCATCAACTATGATCAGCTCGAAGTTCCGATAGGTTTGTGCGAGAACACTTTCTATCGCCTCCGCGAGAAAACCACGGGTCGCTCCGTTGTACGTGGGGATTATGACCGAAATGAGCGGATCTGTCATCCCGTGGGTCTCCAAGGTTCCTGTTTGAACAACTGCCAACTCCAATTACTCAGCGCGCAGTCGTCGTGACTGACCTGAGCACGTCCAGTATCCGATCGGTAATGATTCCCGTGTCGAAACATTCCGCGCGGCGTTTCCTGCGTGAAATGACCTCTCCGTCTTCCGGCATGTTCAACGCGGTGTTGATGCCCTCGGCCAACGCTTCGGGCGTATCCTCAGTGATGATGCCCAGGCCATCGGAATCGCTTCCGAGAACCTCCGGGAAGGCCGTCCAGGATGTGGTTGCGACCACGGGCTTGCCCAATGCAAGTGCCTCTGAGGCGACCGTCCCGAAGTTCTCCCACCGCGAGGGTACCACAACAACGTCCGACCGGGCCACATGGCTGAACGGGTTGGGATCAAAAGGCACAAAGGTCACAACGCTGTTGAGCCCAAGTTCATTTGTCAGTTGCCGAAGCATCTGTTCTTCGGGGCCGCTGCCGAGGATGGTCACGGCGAAATCCTGGCGGCGTTCGCGCAGCACCGCAGCGGCACGGATGAGAAGGTCAAAACGCTTCTGGTATGCAAGCCTGCCGTAACCTAGAACGGTCAGCGTTGTGCCTTCGCTGTCGCCGACAGTTGGGGATCGTTCCGCCATAGAACGGATTCTGGCGATTTCCACCGGCACCTGCACCACTCTCGATCTGGCCTTTACCGCCGGAATAACCTTACTCCACTGGTTAGCTTGTGCCTCAGTTATGCAAATGAATGTGTGTGGCAACCGGTACAGAACTGGCATCACCATTTTGTGCCAGCCGAAGAACGCGTCCTCCAGAAGCCCGTGATTCCACGCAACACAGGGTTTCCCCGCAAGGCGCGCGGCGATGGCAGCGAGGTAGATCGGCGTGCCTTCCTGCATCGCGAACACCACGTCAGCCCGTCGGGCTGCGTTCCACAGAACCCGCAGGATTTGGGGCAGCCGCGGCCAGAGACTCGCATCGGGGCCGGTAATGAACGAGAGCTTTTCTGGTTGCGTGACGGACTCAGCCAGAGCGCCGCCGCTCTTCAGGTAGATCGCTTCGTACGCCGCTCCCCGCCGGGCCAATTCGTTGAGAAAGTTGAGCTGTGCCCGTTCCGCGCCACCTCCCGTCAATCGTCGCCCTACACAGAGAATCCGCATCGACGCCTTCCGATCAAGTCCAGACCCGGTGTGCACCATTCCGAGAGACCTCGAACCACTGGTCACCAATCTTGGGTAACGCTCTCATCCCTTGGTCCATGCCACGTCCTCATAAATCCCCATCAGCGATTCGTACGCCTTTTCTTCCGAGTATTTCTCGAGGTACTCCTGCCGCGCGTTTGCTCCCCACTCCCGGAGCCTGTCAGCGTCCTTCACCATCTCTCGCGCCTTCGCCGCGAGATCATCTGGGTTCCCCGTTTCAAAATGCCGACCGGTGACGCCATCCCATACCAAGCTCGCCCCCGCCCCGATTTTGCTCACCAACACGGGTGTGCCTGTCGCAAATGCTTCAATGATCGCTCGCCCGAACGTCTCATAGCACACGGACGGAGAAACCAGAAACAACGCTCGCCCAACTGCTTCCATTGTCTCGGCAAACGGCTGCACTCCCATCAGCTTCACGTGCGCCATCGTATGTGTGCGAACGTAATCCGCAGCCCACTCACTCAACGGCCCATTCCCGACGACCGTCAGGGGAATGTCAGGGACTGATCTCCATGCTTGCAGAAGGCTCGCGATCCCTTTTTCCGGGCTCAGGCGCCCCACGAATATGGCTCCGCTGCGCGTTTCTCCGCCGATTCCGGGGTCGGTCGCAAGGAAGTTCGGCCGGACAGCGATCCGCGACTCACACAATCCTCCCCGCACGAACACACTCTTAGAAAACTCGGTCAATGCGACGTACCGGTCAACTCGCGAATCCCACGTACCCAAAAGACGATGCGCGGCAATCATCGAGGCTCCGGAAGCCGTTTGGGTTGCGCTCCCATGGTAGCACCGGTACCGGATGCTGTTCCAGAGGCTCTCGTCCATGCATCGCTCGCATACGCGGTTCTCGCGCATCAACAATGCACACGGGGCAAGAACGCGGTAGTTGTGCAGCGTCTGAACAACCGGCACACCACAATCCCGCGCGGCGTAGTAGATCGATGGCGACAGGAGCGGGAAAAAGTTTTGCACGTGCATGACGTCGGGGCGAAATGCCTTGATGATTGCTCCGATTTCACGATACGATCTCATCGACCACGTCGGTCGGAACCACAGTGATGCCTTCTGAAAAGCGCCATAGCGGGCAATTTCCTCGTTGTGGATGGTGTGGAAGTGGACCGCATGCCCGTGTTTTCGCAGAAGCGCAACATCCTGTTCCGCCGCACCGTCTTCTCCGCCGCGCTGCTGGTAGTAATCGTGGAGCATAAGAACGTTCAACTCGCGAACCCCACGAATGAGCCCCGTCTTCTCGTGCCAGCGTCGCGCGAAACAAACGGCGTCGCATTGTCGATCCCCAAGGCCTCTGACTTGGTGGTGCACGAACTCATCAAGGCGAGGAACAGGAAGAGCGGAACCGTGGTGGATGCGTATTCCCAGAACGTATGAGTCAATCCCACGGCGAACACGAAAATCGCAGTCACGAATGTTGCCCGCGAAAACGCATCATGTTGCAGCCCTGCAGCCCCTTTCCAGCGACGGTAGCGCGCGAAAGCGGAAATCCCCCAGGAGAAGACGGAAACCGCCAGAACAGTCGTTGACACGAGTCCAAATTCGATCAAAACGCTCTGAAAAGAGCTTGTGGGGAAGGCCGATGAGCTTCCGATGGTGCTCCTGTAACCGAGAACGTTCGCATAACCGCTCATCAACGGGAAGAGGAAATCGCCGGTTTCCTTTGATCTTGAAACTGGCAACCTCCCGGATCCCGTTCCTCCCCACCCGCCTGACAACAAGAGCGCGGCGCTGGAGCTGTAACTGCCAAGGCCAATCCCCAACAACGCGTTCTCAGGGGAAGCCAATAATACCTTCCCGATGCTCTCGCGCAGCATCGCTGTTTTGAGCCCATACGTTCCCTGTTCCCGTGGGTCATCAGATACCGTCGCTGAGGCGAACTGCTCCACGCGCATCGCAACGGAGGGATCAAAATACCGGACAATGATTTGGTAGGAGGCAAACAAGAGACCCCCCCCAATGATGAGCGGGGGTATCACCCTTTTCGGGTTCCACGAGAAAAGTGACGCTGCCAGAACGCTGGCACCGAAGAGGACCCACCCCGCGACGTGGCTTGCTAGCGCTGACGAGACAAACGCCGTGATTACACCAACCACGAGCAGAGATTTCGGAACCTTCTTCCCAAAGGCTGAAGCTTCCCCGGCAGGCCGTTCGGGCGCGAAGAGGGCAAACCCCAACCAGGCCCCTTGGGACAGCATCTTGATAGTAAAATGGTGGGATTTGGGAGTGAGAGTGAAGAGACTCAAGGTTCCGACGACTGCATCGGACCCAGTCAACCCGCCTCGCGAAGGGTCCGAAACGGCATACTGGTAAATCCCCAGAATCCCTTCAATGATGGTTACCCACACCACCACCCTGAATAACCTATCCAGCGTCTTCTGTTCGAGGCTTTTGAAATTGATCGCGAACAGAAGGAACGGCGAGTAATTGATGAGACCGGCGGCTGCGTTGAGGTAGCCGGTCTCAAGTCGCAAGACCGCGACGAGGGCTACCGAAAGGAAAACATAAGCGAGAATCGCGAGTCTTGCGGGCAAAAAGCCGATCGACCCACGCAACCAGAAAAAAAACAGCACCGTGGGCACTGCGAGTTGAACGGCCACGATTTGGAATCCAGCCGCGGGAAGCCATGAGATTATGAATAGGGCAAGAACAGGGAGGAATGGGTCCTTTTTGGCAGCAGATTGCTTGATGGCAGGCCGTTGAGTTCCTGAATTCGATTGCCTTCCGGCAAGTCGCTGGTTCAGAGACGGCTGGGAAAGAGGCCCAACTACCGCCGTTGTCATACCCTCACCACCAGCCCTTCCCGGGCGATTTTGTGTTCGTAGACTTTGCCTCCGCCTCGCATGGCATTGAGTCTTTCCCGCAACTCGGCGGCATGCCGCGAGGATTTTGCCAGCGCCACAAGGAATCCACCGCCGCCGGCGCCGACCAGTTTCGCTCCGCTGCAAAGGTGGGAAATACCGTTCATGAGGTCATTTATCGCCGGGGAACTGCTGCCCGGGTTCAACACGTTGTTCAGCCGCCACGCGCGATTCATCAGCGCGCCTATTCTGTCAATATCGCCATTTCGCATTCCGTCCCACAAATCCAGCGCCACCTGATGCAGGTCCTGCAGCGCCGTCACCACTTCTGGATCACGCGAGAGCCATCTTCCAACAACTCCGCGCAGGATGTTTTTCGCGAGGCGCTGTGCGCCGGTGTAGTACACAACAAGACGGTCTTCGAACTCCTTGAGCGCCTGTGAATCGGCCTCAATCGTTCTGATCGAGGGTTTCTGCACGACGCCTGGCAGCGTTTCGATGATCTTGAACCCGCCTACGGCGCCGCCGATTTGGTCCTGCCAGCCACCACCGGTGGTAAGCATCTGTTCCAGGCAGAGGACATCCTGAAACAGGTCATCCATCTGACGCGTGATTCCGCAAATCCTGTTGAGCGCCGCCACCAGACCGATTGCCAGAAGGCTGCTGGTACCCAGACCGGAGCCCTTCGGCAGATCACACGCGCTTTCCACCGCGATGCCGGCCCCGAACGCCTGCAAATACGGTTCTAGCGGCCCTTCTGCCCCGGTCGGGATGATCCCCAGTAACACGAGCGCCGCCTTGTGCAGTGCGACGGGGTCTCCGGGGTCGTTGTAGCTCACAATTGGCTCGCAACGTGTGATTCGCGCCGAATAACCAATGTCAGTGGAAGTCAACACTACCACAGGCTCGGGGATTGGATACGCCGTGACACGGATGGGTCGCTTGCCATTCAACAACAGCGCCACATTCGTGACCGCGCCCCCCTTTTCCAGGCTGTAAGGCGGCGTGTCAGTCCACCCGCCACCCAGGTCGATTCGGACAGGTACCTCCGCAACGACGCTTGTTCCTGGGGAAACCGCCAGATGCGGCTGAGCACCCCTACGCAAGCTGTGGCTTTCTATGACCTGTGCGACCTGGAGAAAGGCCAGTTCTTCGTGTACCCTGGCCAGTGTCGCCAGCGAACCTGCTTCCTCTGTGTCTGTCGCCCACTGATGCATGTAAGGGGCCGTGAATTCACGCCAGGCGCCGAGCGCGCCGGACGGAATTGACACGGCTCCAGAATCCACATGTGCATGCGCGGAAATCGATCGCAGCCGTTCGTTGAAAAGGTCACTCGCTGCCTTGAACGCTCGTGCCTTGAGAAACGGGGAAGGAGCGGTTTCAGCGAAGGCACGGATCTCATTGGCCGCGGAAGCGCAAAGCGCGCGCGTATCGGCCGCCCCGAAGAGCGGGCGGACGTCTTCGTCTGTACCCAGCCGTTCCCGAATCTGCGCACACAGGGCTGCAGTCCTGATTGCGTCGCGATTGGAGATGATTCTCCCGCAATCTGCTTTTCTGAGGGCGTCTGCCATCGAAAGACGGCGAACGGTTTTCCATCGTTCCCGCTCAGGCTTCGTCGGTGGACGGAGCGGAATCCAGAGGAACTCTGCGATGTCCTCCACGGATGTGACCACGGGGAACAACCGCGCATCCCAGATCGTCTGCTGGTCGCCGACGTCCCAGAGATCGGTCCTGTTGATGCCGGCAGCATCCATCCAACTGGAAATGGCGGTATTGCAGAAGGTGCAGCCAGCTTCGTCCGCGGAAAGCTTCGGATTGTCTTTCAGACCGTACAGGAGGATGGCGTAGTTTCCCGACTCATCGTCCGCCAGAGGGATTACCGCGCAGACGCATTCGTCCCCGAGAGAGATGTCTTGATCCGGGCTGACGAGACCGCTGAGGATAGAACGCCTCCCGACGATGGCGCGGCGAAGGTGGCACCCGATCAACACGGCATCCTCGCCGATTGCGCTCGTATTATCGCGCAGAACAGTTTCAATCAGGCAGCTTCTCGCGGGCGGTGTGGTTCCACTTGCATACACCGATCTTGCAACCGCATACCCGTATCCATGGTTTTCCGCTTCACGCGGGACATCGAGGTACTGCTCCGTTGTACCGATGTGGACAAATCGGATGGGTGATACCGTCACGTGGTCGAAATGGAACTGATGCAGGGAATTCCAGATCGTTTCCCGTATCTGACGAGCCCCGCCACCGGCGACGTAGGCGGCATGATCAGTTTCGCGAGCGAGGGCGAACGCGAAATCCTCGTACAATTCGATCCTCGAACCGAGGCTGCGTGCCGACCTCACCAAATCCGCACCGCCATGCAGACCGGCAAGGCGCGCACATGCGGCCGTTGCAGATTCGTCGAAAAGGAGGATGCCTGTATCAGCCTTGACTTCCCCCGAGGAACCGAATGCGCCCGACACTTCGAGTGCTTGATGATCGGGCTTCTGCAGAAACAATCTCACCGATCCGTCCTGTGCCGCGACAAACACCCCGAAATGCGCGGCCGTGTCTTCCAAGGCATTGAAGGCCACGCCGCGAACACCACGAAGTTCGTTCGCGCGGATAGCGCGGTGGTCGAAAACCAGCAGTACATCCCCGGAGAGGACCATCATTCCCGCGGAAAGGTCTCCTGCGCAACCGGCTACTGCCACGAACAACTGGTCAAAAGGAGTGATTGGCTGGCCTTCCGGGTCGAGCAGCGGGAGAACACCGAACGCTTTGCCCGTGGCAGCGAGATGAGGAACCCGCTTACTGTCCCCGCCCGAATGAATGATGAGGGTCCGGGTTTTGCTCCATGCGGATTCGTCCGCGACTTCACCGCGGGCCGACTTGTCCTCGAAAATGGCCCGGAGAGCGTTCAGTGTCGCGCCTCCGCTGCCGATGCGTTGTCCGTCAGGGTCGGGAACCACGAGGAAGCGAGTGGAAGGCGGCAACTTGCCTCTCAGGCGTCGCCAGTCAAGCTCAGACTCGTACGCACGCGCCTGTCGCTCATTGGCCGACGTGATGACACAATAATCCCACGCAGGGGCAAGCCCCTGGATTACCTTCTGGTACGCCGACCAGTTAGCGCGTACCGCGGCCTCGAACAGACGCGTTTCAGAATCAGCCATTTGTGCCCTCAGAAAGGCCGATCGCTCCGATTGGAGCGAATTGCCTCACCCCGAGAACCTGCAACAGGAAAAAAAACACGAAACGAGGGTTGTGCTTGAGATACCGTTTCCAGAGCCGGCGAGGTTCGGTTGCCAACCGAAACAACCATTCCATACCCATTTTCTGGACCAAGCGAGGCGCCTGAGGTTTCACGCCGGCGAGGAAATCAAACGCAGCACCGACGCCCACCATCACCGCAGGCAACCTACCGCGATGCTCGTGCATCCACCGTTCCTGTTTGGGACATCCCAGTCCGACAAACAAGACGCGAGCACCAGAATCCGTAATCTCCCTGACGATTGTTTCATCCTCATCCGGCGAAAGGGGGTGGAACGGCGGGGCGTATGCGTAGGTGATCACCAGGTGCGGGAATCGCTCCTGGACAATCGACACGAGTCGGTCGAGCGCTGCCTGAGTTCCACCGCCGAAGAAGCCGACCGGTATCCTGCGATCAGCCGCTTTTTTGAGAAGTTGCGGTGTGAGTTCCGGACCGTACACGCGTGTAACACCCTTTATTCCCAACCACCTGAGTGCCCAGACAAGAGGCACACCGTCTGGTGTAACCAGGTCGGCGCTGTTGACCACGTGTTGGTACGCGGGCGAGTCGTGGCCTTCCATTACCATGTGCACGGTGCTTACGCAGACGTACCGCGATTCGCCCTCCCGTGCCCACGATATGCACCGATCGACGGCATCTTCGTAGCTTGTCGCATCAACTCGTGTTCCCACAATGAAGCGGCTTTCGAGGGCCTTCTGCGGCACTTGTGCAAGCTCGGTTGTCGGCTGTGCGTTCATTGGCGCGCGTGAAGTTTTGAGAAAACAAAACGAGGAATACCAACGAATTCGTTTCGCAAAATATACGACGAGATCGGACCATCGACGGTGACAAAACACACAAAACGCGGGGAGAGACTGTCAGAGTTGTTATTGTCGCTGCAGTTTCAGAAATTCAATCGATGGTTCGACTTTTGCGATTGGAGCGCGTGCACCATGCGGACATGGCGACACAGATTTCTGCTGGTATCCATGATCGTAATCGCGGCATGGTTGCCAGCGGGCGCAGTATACCTTCCTCTCGACAACCGCGCTTACGAAGATCTTGACGCGCTTGCCCTGCGTGGGTACCGCGTCGTGCCGGCGACAACGATCAAGCCGTATTCGCGAAAAACGGTTGCACAAGGCCTTGCACATCTCTCGGACCGCCGGGCTGATATGAGCGCCGCGGAACGGGAGATGTACGATCGCTTGCTGGCGGAATTTGCGGATAACATCGCCGATGAAGCGGCAAGTCCCGGCCCGTCCTCCAGGGATCGTTGGTGGCTCAAGGCGGATGTTAACCCACGGGCGATGGCGCAAACCACTAACGAACGAACAGACCTGCCACGCGCCCGTCGCGTGCCGGCTACAAGGCGCACTCTGAATGACAGGGCGCGCCTGATTGGAACGCTTGACCTGACGTTCCGGCTTACGCGCAACCTGAGCACGTTCCAGCGGCTGGAAATGGATACGGATGGGCTCTGGGACAATGACTTCCGCGGGCATCGCGTGTACGGTGAAGACTGGGGGATGTTCAATGCCACAGGTCAGGTCGAGGAAGCGTACATCATGTACGACAACGATTGGGGAAGCGTAGGGTTCGGCCGAATTCAGCGGATGTGGGGACCGGAACGGCAGGGATCAATCTTTCTCTCTGACAATTCACCGGCGATGGACATGCTATCGGCGGACGTGCACCTCAATTGGCTGCATTTCGCTTCGATTACAGCGGAGTTGGAGCCGGAGCAGGATGCGTCGGCAACTCCGATCAGTCGGTACTATGCAGGTCACCGCCTTGTGCTGACCCCGTTCCGTTGGGCGGAAATTGGCCTTTCGGAATCCGTCATATATGGAGGCACGAACCAGGGCTTCTCGCTTCGATGGTCCAACCCGTTCGTGTTCCTGTACGGTGAAGAAGTAAACATCAACCCGGCCAACGAGAATCTCCTCGCAGGTGCCGACATTTCCTTGCGCCCGGTCCGGAACACGGAGTTCTACGGGGCATTTCTCATCGACGATGTCTCGATTGACAAGCCGAAATTGGCGCCGGATCGAATCGCATGGTCTGCAGGTGCACGCTGGGAAGCGCCGTTCGGCATTGACAGGCTGGGTACCGGTGCAGAATACGTAAGGCTGTCGCGTTGGGTGTACAACTACGCGCGCATCGCTCCGTGGCGCCATTACGTGAACAAAAACGCAGTGCTGGGGAGCTTCCTCGGGCCCGACGGCGACGCGCTATTCATTGAGGGACGCTGGGTAACGCAAAACGGGACTGCCATCAAAGGGCTCCTTGCGCATCGCAGACAGGGTGAGACGCGGTACAACACGCCGACGCCCAACTACCTGCCCAGCGACTACCGCTACCCGTGCGAACCCTTCCCGTTTGGCATCGTGGAAAAGCGCACGTCCCTTGAGGCGATTGTCGAGTTCCCCTCCGTCTACGGTGCCAGCGTTTCGGGTGCTCTTTTTGGAAGTGCGACTCTGAACAGGGACAACAAAAAAGCCCCCCGCCACTGGGGCTGGGGGCTGCGCCTCGATCTTGACTGGCACATACCCGTCCGATGGTGACTCCCCTCAAAGACTCACGCGTACGCCGCCGGTCAATCCGGGCCAGACTCGTACATACCTGCCTCGCGCCGTCCCTTTGTACAGGCTCCATGGAGCAAGCGCTGCCCCGGTTCCGGTGTCCGAAACGAACAGGCTCATCCTGCCGCCGGCGAACAGGTCCAAGTGCCGGTTCACCGGTATTCCCAGAATGAACCGCAGCGCCGAAACCGCTCCCTCGCCACCGGAATCTGCGGCGAAATTGCCGTACGTGATCGCGTCAATATCCCAGTAATGCCGTGTCTTCTGGAAGTGCAACCCCACCCCCAACCCTACCGCCTGGGTCTCTGGCGTGGCGAAAATTCGTCCCCCCAGAGCGACGATTCCGTGAGTGCGCAGGCTTCCTGTGGTCAATTCGACGTAACTTCCTGCACTCTCGTCAACAACGAAACCTACCTTGACCGGAACACCTTCCACGCAGTTGATCAGGCCCAAGGGGTACCCTTCCGGCCGCTTGGATCGGTTCACAAAGCCCACCTGAAGCCCAAAGACGGAATCCGCCGCGGTGAACATGCCGAACTGCGCACCGCGCACCTGAGGAGCCACCGCGAAAATGCTGGCTGCCTGGATACCTTCAACGGTACCCCCCGCGATGGAACCGATACCGGCGAACTGCACGCCCTCAACGCCGCCACCCGAAATACTCATAATTCCGCTTGTTTGAGCGCCGATGGTACCGGCGCCGGAAATGCCGATGACATAACTGCCCTGAAACCCTTCCACACTCCGCCCTGCAATAGCGAAGATACCTGCCGTCTGGGACCCTCGCACGTCGTTGCCTGTGATGCAGCCGATGAGCGAAGCCTGTGTTCCGATGAGGTTCTTTCCTGCGATGTTGACTATTCCCGCTCCTTGGATTCCCCGGACGGTTTGCCCGGCCACATTCACGATTCCGGAAGATTGTATGCCTCTCACGTTCCCGCCTGCTACGTTGACTATGCCGGCAACCTGGAGCCCGCGGGCGTAAGACTCCTGAACGTTCGTGATACCGCCGATTTCCACCCCGCGCAACGCGAAATGCTTCCCCACCAGGAGGTTAATGGAGAGGTTTGTTACCGGTTTGCTGTGTCCGTACGTCGTCGAAACCCGGGGGATCAGCGAGAAGGTTACGGAGTGATACGTGCAGCCGCTGTCGCCCGGCAGACCTTGTTCCGCGCTCGTCGCCCGCGCTAAGCCGAACAACAGGAATGCCAACATCGTGCGGACCCAGATCCGGGCCGCGGGATTTCTCGTCATCGGGGTGCCCTTCCAGAACCGATGCGCGCGACCTCGGTTTCCCCCTGTCTCGCGTAGTCAATCGCCTCGGCCAGTATTCGGGCGGTTTCCTGGTCAGCATGGAACCCCATGCTGTTCTCCGCCGCAACGAAATCCAGTCTCCACTGCGCCTTCCGGTGCATATCGCGCGGCTTTGTCAGTTGCTCGTCGCTGGCCCCTCGTTCCTGCGCCGCCCTGATCGCAAGGACGAGTGCGAGCGTGGCATTCTCTGCGCGCGTCATCAGCGCGCTCGTCCGATCTTGAATCGTAATTGCACGTGCAAGCAATTCAGTTTCCGGCGCGCGGTGGCAGCCCTGACAGGCCCGATTGATTCCAAGGAGCGGGCTCCGGACCTGGTGGTCACTGATCTTCACTGCCCCTACGCGGACATACGGCATATGGCAATCAGCGCAGGTTACCCCTGCACGCGCATGGATTCCCTGGCTCCACGTTTCAAATTCCGGATGTTGGGCCTTCAACACCGGTGCACCCGAAGTCGCGTGTGTCCAGTCTTTCCAACCCACCGAATCGTAATACGCTTCGATCTGTTCGACCCGGAGGCCGTTGTGCCAGGGATATGTGAGCTGAGTATTCGGGGGTTTGAAGTAGTATTCAACGTGGCACTGCCCACACACGAAGGCGCGCATCTCCTGATGAGATGCCAGAGTGTTTGCGTCATACGGTTTGCTGCGGTCGCCTCTTCGCCAGCGTTCTATGCTGGGCAGATGTGGCAGGGAGACTCCGGACTCGGCAAGGCGCTGAATTCCGACGAGAAACCCCGGGCGCGTAACGCGAAGCTGCATTGTCGCCGGGTTGTGGCAATCTAGGCACGTAACCGGGTGCTTGACGAGTTGCGTTGCCTCAGAGTAAGGCATAGCGTTGACCAGTTCGAACCCCGCCATGATTGCGTCCGCCCGATGAGCATCGTCATCGGGTACGCCACCCTGCGACACCCCGACTTTCCTGTAAGCGGGAATGACGGAAGCATGGCACTGAACACACGCGCCGGGTTGCGGTTTTTTCGTGACGCGCTCCGTCTGTCGTTGGTCGGAAAGCATATACGCATGACCGCGGTCCTCGCGGTAGTCAATGCCGAAAGCGTATCCCCGGAAAAGTTCGCGCCACACAGGAAATGCGTCCAGTTTCTGAAAAGCCTCGCTGCCACCGTATTTGGTTCGCACCGTATCGACGGTCCGCAAATACGTGTCGTACTGGTTTGGAAAGTTCTTTCCCCATACTGCCGGGTCTTCAGTGTCTTCATTGAGCTCAACCACACGGAAAAAAACCTGTCGTGCCTCGTACTTCCTCTGGGAAATGTTCTCCAAGAGGAGCAGCACCCCGGCAGTTCCGAGCGCAAGGACAAGTACGACAAGCCCGTACAGCACAAGTCGCCTTCCGGCAGTGGAAGAGAAGAAGCCGCTCATGACATCCCTCACTGACTGGGGTTACAGAAGCTCATCGGCTCGGCCCATGGCCTACAGAATCGTGGCAACGGACGCAACGATCGCGAGTTTTCGGATGGTTCCACGTGATAGCGTCTGTGATGTCGGCGTGGCAGCGCACGCAATTGCTCTGGAGCAGGAGCGAACTGGATTCGCGAATCTGGATGGGTTCGTGGAAATTCTGAAAAGTGAAGGCTACGGAGTGGTGAAACCCGTTTTCTGCCTTCGTGAGCCATTTTGAGACGGGCCCATGCGCGACATGGCAGTCATTGCAGGTAGCCACGGCATGATGAGAGGACTTCTCCCACCCGTCGAACTGCTCGCGCATTACGTGGCAGTTGACACAGGCTTGCGGGTCGTCGAGGAGATACGACGCACCTCTGGCATATACCAGAGTGTACGCCCCCGCCCCGATACCTATTCCGAGCAATACGACTGCAAAGACAGACATCCAGCGAGCAGTGCGCGTGTAGTCCATGCCTGCATCCGGAGGGTTGCGGACACACCGAGCGGGTACGCAGGTCGTCCTGGTGAAACGACGAATGTCAACCGATCTGCCCGTTCTGGATCAACTGCTGCAACAGGCTGTACACCGTGTACTCGTTGCGGGGAATTTCCTCTACGATCTGCCTCACGCTGAGACCGTTTCCGACCGCTCTCCAGACGACTTCCGCCAATGCTTTTGTTTCGTCATCCTGCCACTCAAACGTGCGGGAAGTCTGTCGGTACACTTTGTCCGGATCGGTAATGACCTCCGATTTGATCGCACTCAACTCGTCCTGCAATCGTGCTGCTTCCATCAGAAGGCTCATGCCGGGGATATCGATTTCCGCCGTTTCGGCAGCCGGGTCAACGTCCTCCTTGAAGAAGAAGTTGCCGCGTTTCAGTTCCCTCAGGAAAAGCTGGTAGAATGCTTCCTCTCCCGTCAAAGCTCCCACCGAGGCCCGTTTGACGTGTCCCTGGTCGATGAACAACTCGGCAACTGGTTGCTGCTTGTCATCGCTCACGAAGAGTATGCCGGTGCGCTGGTCGGTGCTGAGCAGAGTCTGAATGACGGTTGCGAGGTCGAAATACTCCAGATTGCCCTCAAGTTGCCGCTGTTTCTGCTCGTGCGTGCGGAGCGTGGTTACTGTGCCTTCCAGCTTGTGGGCATACATCTCGCACATGCGAAGTGCGATCTCCGGAACAAGCTCCATGCATTCGAGGAGTTGATCGCGTGTCAGGAAAAAGATCTCCCCGCCGCCGGGAGCCCGGCCGTTCGAACGGTGCGGGGATCTTGTAATAATGCGCATCTCGCCGATTGTCTCAGAATCGGTGAAATAGGCGACAGTCTTCAGGGCCCCGTCAACAACCCTGCTTATTTCGACCACGCCTTTTTTGATCACCCAGAGGGTGTCTGCGGGTTTGCCTGTTTCGAAAACAACGTACCCCTTCGGCACCGTCTTCACCTCACCCTTGTGAAGCAGCACCCGTAACGCATCGTCGCTCAATGACCCGAATACAGTAGTTCGCTTGAGAAACTCGAAATCGCTCGGTGGATACGCCGGAATGTCTTTTCCTATCTGCACACTGGCACGCGCGCCCCGCCCTGCGGCGATCCCTCCGCCTTCTTCCAGCGCCTGCACGCGTTTGTCCATATCGTGCACCAGGCGCGACAGGAGGATGTTGATCCGCCGCTGGTCCTGAACGATGAGGCCCAGGGATTCGAGCACAGCACCAACCTGATCGTCCGCTGGGTTTTCCCCTTGAGTCGCCATGGTGTACTTCCTCCGTGACGTTTCCGTGTACGTCGGGTTCTGAACTGACCGGTGCGAGAACCTCCCTTTTCTGCAATCCAGAGCCAACAATACAAAAACAGCCACCGGGATCAAAGTGCGGCGGTCCAGACTCGGGAAAGGTCTGACGCGGGTCTGTGGCGGATTGCCCCGATGCGCGCGGGGAACGATTTTTAGGTTCGCACGTATTCGCCTTTACAAGTTGCAGTCAACCGGAGCAAGCATACCTATGGCGTCTGCATTGATCGAGCCTCGCGTGTTGAGAGGATTCCGCGACTATCTCCCTGAAGAAATGATCCCCCGTCAACGCATGATCAACACCATCACGGCGGTGTTCGAACGGCACGGTTTTGCGCCACTCGGCACTCCCGCGCTTGAGTACTCTGAGGTACTCCTCGGTAAATACGGTGCAGATGCCGAGAAGCTCCTCTTCCGCTTCACCGACAACGGCGGTCGAGACGTAAGCCTGAGGTATGACCTGACGCTCTCCTTGGCTCGCGTGGCGGCGCAGTACGGTAACCTGCCCGTGCCTTTCAAACGGTATCAGATAGCCCCGGTCTGGCGCGCGGAACGCCCCGGTCATGGTCGCTTCAGGGAGTTCTATCAATGCGACGTGGACATCGTCGGTGCAGCCGGTCCGCTCGCGGAATACGAGTGCATTCAGGTTGATTACGACGTAATGACGGCTCTCGGCATCGAGAGATTCTCCATCCACGTCTCCAACAGGAAATTGCTGGAAGGGCTTTCGTCGAAACTCGGGGTTTCCGATGGCGCACAAAGTCGCGCCATTGCCCGTACCATTGACAAGTTGCCGTCGCAAGGAGAAGGGGCGGTTCGTACCCTCCTTTCTTCGGATGCCGGACTGAATTCGGAGCAGATCGGGATCGTATTCGAGTATCTCTCGCTGAAAGGAAGCAACGAGGCTATTTTGGCGCAACTGCGAGAGTTCTTCGCGAATACCCCGGAAGCGCATTCCGGCATTGAGTCCCTCGAGGCGATAATCCGCTGCGCCAGCGCAGCCGGAATACCGGAGGGCACCATCGAACTGGACCTGAGCATAGCCCGTGGGCTTGATTACTACACGGGCACCGTGTACGAGACGTTCTTGCTGGATCTTCCCGCCTTGGGGAGCGTCATGAGCGGCGGGCGTTATGATGGCCTCGTCGCGATTTTTACCGGCCAGGACGTCCCGGCCGTCGGAATTTCAGTCGGAATTGACCGCCTCTTCACAGGGCTCCAGGAGACTGGCAGAATTCCTCAGGCGGCAACGGTTTCGCAGGTGCTGGTCACGGTATTCAACGAGTCCACAACACCGCAATCTTTGCAGGCTGCGACCCGGCTCCGTTCACTCGGTGTGGCGGCAGAGGTGGCGGTCGAAGGGGGAGCACTGCGCAGGCAACTCAAATACGCGAACAAGCAGCACATACCCTTTGCGCTGATAATCGGCCCTGACGAAGCGGAAAACGGGACAATGACGCTCCGGGACATGGATAGCGGCGAGCAGGAGTCCTTTTCGACCGTCGAAGCAGTTGCAGCTCGTGTTCTCGAACAACCCGAAGGTCATCGCTCCTGACGGAGTTCCTCCATGCCACGCGGCCAATACTGCGGTACCGAGCGAATCCAAAGACTGGATCGTGTAACCGGGATTCCGGTGGTTCAGGTCACCAGCATGTTCACCCCAAGTGTGCACATGCACTATGAAACGGTTACGTTCACACCGGACAACGGGTGGATGATCTTCCTGTCTGCCCGTTCCACCGAAACCGGCGCTCCGATGAACCTTTTCCGTGCGAGTTCGGACGGAAAGGATGTAGTGCAGCTATCCGGGGATTCCGCGGTATCGAATGTTGTCATGGCGGAGGACGGGTCGGCGGCGTTTTACATGCAGGACGGCGCCGTCCACAGGACGGAAATCCGAACCGCGAAAGACGAAATCGTAGTGCCGCTGCGGACCGGAGAGTTCCGTCCCCACGGCGCAACGCATGGAATGCTCTCGATGGGGCGTTATTACTTCGCGGAGCTCAGGAGCGATTCATGCGCCGGCATCGGGAGATGGGACCTGGAAACGGGGCAATTCACGGAGGTGATCCGGTGCGACAACACTGGCCACCTGAAAGCGAACCCGGCCGGACCGGAAATCAGTTTCAATGTGTATGAGTACCGAGAGGGGACAAACGAAAACGGCAAACGCAACTTCGTGAAAACCGAGGAATATCGCCACGCTGAATCACTGGAGAGAATCGAAGTAACGTTTCCCAAAGGGCGGCACGGAATTGCGCATTCGTACTGGCTCGGAGGAACGGGCAGATATCAGGGAACACTGCAATGGCCGGAGCGCGGCATCGCGATAATGGAACGGGATGCGCCTGAACCTGAGATCATTCCTTCCCCGGGCCCCTATTTCTGGCATTCGGGCTCATCGTATGACGGGGACTGGATCATCGCGGATACGAACTTCCCGTACGAAGGGATCTGGCTTGTCAACGTGACCACGGGCAAAAAAGAGCTGCTTTGCCGGCCTCCTCTGCCAGATGGCGCGGACAAGGTGGACAAGCCACTCGCCCACCCTCACCCCAATCTTTCGCACGATGGTTCGCGTGCCGTGTTCACATTTTCCGATGACCGGTCCATACCGCAGGTATTTGTTGTGAAAATCCCGGGAGACGTGCGCAGACGCCTCGGCACCCGGAATGGTGCGACGAGAGAAGGTCGAATGGAATCCCAGGTCGGTTTCTGAGTGCGGAACGACAGTGTCGGCAAAAGGAAGTGATGTCCAAGATGGATGATCTCCAGTTGTTTGACGATCTTCAGCCGAAGCTCGAACGGGTGAGAACGGAACTCGCGAACGTCATCGTCGGGCAGAAAGCTGTGATTGACCACCTCCTCATCGGTCTGCTTTCTGGCGGGCATTGCCTCATTGTTGGCGTGCCGGGTCTCGCAAAGACTCTGATGGTTCGTTCATTTGCACAGGCTCTTGACCTTGCGTTCAATCGCGTGCAATTCACTCCGGATTTGATGCCTTCAGACATCACAGGAAGCGAAATTCTGGATGAGACGGCCGGATCAGGCCAGAGGAGTTTCCGATTCGTGCGCGGTCCGGTGTTCACAAACGTGCTCCTCGCAGACGAGATCAATCGCGCTCCGCCGCGAACGCAGTCAGCGCTTCTCGAAGCCATGCAGGAACATCATGTGACGAGTAGCGGACAGACGCACAAGCTCGCGGAGCCATTCTACGTCCTGGCGACACAGAATCCCATTGAGCAGGAGGGAACCTATCCTCTTCCAGAGGCGCAATTGGACCGTTTCATGTTCATGTTGTGGGTTGATTACCCGTCCGCCGACGAGGAAGTCCAGGTTGTCCGCTCCACAACCGGGGAGGATTCTGGAAAGGTATCCACGGTACTCGAGCGTGACGATATTATCGAAGCCCAGGCTCTCGTTCGCAGAATCCCCGTGGATGGGAACGTGGTCCTGCGGGCGGTGAACCTCGTGCGACGCACCCGTCCGGTGGAAGGCAGTCCCGATTTCGTGAGGGATTTCGTGTCGTGGGGGGCCGGACCGCGGGCAAGTCAGTACCTCATTCTGGCCGCCAAGTCGAAAGCCTTGTTGGAAGGGCGCAAGACTCCCGCTCCGGAGGATGTCGACGCGCTGGCGCTTCCCGTTTTGCGACACCGCATCGTCACGAACTTCAACGCGGAGGCCGCGGGCGTGAAAACACCGGACATCATTGCGCGTCTGTTGGAATCCGCATGAACGTCGAGAGCAATCGCGTTGCAGCTCAGTACCGGAGATTCCTTGATCCGCAGACGTTGGCGCGTCTGAAGGGTCTCGATCTGGTCGCCCGGTTCGCCGTTGAAGGGTTCATGGCGGGGCTCCACAGAAGTCCGTTTCATGGCTTTTCCGCCGAGTTCTCCGACCATCGCCAGTACATTTCCGGTGATCCCATCCGACACCTTGACTGGAAGGTATACGCAAAAACCCAGCGGCTCTACCTGAAACGATACGAAGAGGATACGAATCTCCAGGCCTACCTGCTTCTCGACCGTTCAGGTACTATGGCGTATGGAAGCGACGGCCTCAGCAAATGGGACTATGCCCGCATGGTGGCGGCTTCATTGGCTCATCTGCTGCTTTCCCAGAGAGACGCTGTCGGCTTGGCGCTGTTCGACCACGATGTGCGACGTTGGCTGCCCGCCCGTTCCACGCCCGGTCATCGTGATGCCCTCCTTGCAGAAATGGACCGCTTCCCCGCAGAGAATCCTACCGATCCCTCGTCGGCGCTTCATGTCCTGGCAGAACGGGTACGCAGGAGAAGCTTGATCATACTTATCAGTGACATGCTCATCCCCGCCGGTGCGGTTGCGTCTGTGCCGGGCGTCACGCTTGCGGATGCTATGGTTGACCGGTGGCTGAACACACTGAAGCACTTCCGACACCAGGGGCATGACGTGCTGGTGTTCCATGTACTGCATCGCGACGAAGTGGATTTCGAATTCTCAGGTTCGGTGGAGTTTGCGGGGCTCGAAGGAGAACCCGGTTTGTTGGTGGATACCTGGTCAGTTGCCCACATCTACCGACAACACATGAGCACGTATCTGCGCGCCGCAGAAAAAGCGTGCGGGGAGATTCACGTGGACTACCACCGTCTTTTCACTTCCTCTCCACTTGATCTCGCGCTTTCTTCATGCCTGGACAAACGGCGGCGGTTGGGGTAGCGACTTGGCCGGAGTGCGGGTGCGCCGCGTTAGGATTCCGATTCTTCGCAGCAGGGGCGACGGGACGTGAGCAAACGAGTTCTCATCGCGGTGATGACGGGCGTCGTCTGCATGCTGGCGCGTCCCCCCGGACCGCAGGCGGCAGTCCTCACCGTTCTGCCTCCTGCCCATCGCTTCGAGTCGGATTCCACCACGGGTGTGCACTACACAGTGCTGGCTGACTCGGGCAAATCCACGAATCTGTACTTCCACCAGCGCTCGTGGCTTTCGGATAACTCGGTTGTCCTCTACACCGGGCCGACCAGTGCCCAGCGATTGATGGGGTACATTCAGGCTACCGGCGAACGATTCGTCATCGGCAATATCACCGGCGCAACCGCGGCGGCGAGACGCAACTCGGTGTTCGGCATGCGCGACAAGAAGCTCGTCGAAATCGCGCTGTTGATCACCATATCGAACGATCCACGAAGCGTGCCTTCACGGGTCGAGGCGACGGAACGAACGATACGAACGCTCACGTTCACGTCGCAGGTCAACGGCAACTACGATGACACGTTTCTTTCCGTCTACGAAAACAACGAGAGCACAACGCCCAAACGCTACTCGGTGTACAGGATTTCCGTTTCAAACGGTGAAATGATCGAGGTCTGCAGAGCGAGCTCGAGCATTTCCCACCTCCAGTGGAGCCGTGGTCCTTCGAACCTCCTCATGTACTCAGGGAATGACGATGCGAGGCTCTGGGTGGTGAATCCTGCGGAAGGCGTTCCTCGCAACGTCTACGTCCAGGTGCCCTCAATGGGCGAATGGGTTACGCATGAGTCATGGTGGGTCAATGACCAGATCCTGTGGTGCGGCGCTCAGTGGCCCGCCGGGTACGAACTCGATCCGCAAAGAGGCGAGTACCACCACGTGAACGTATTGGACCTTCGCTCGGGGATTTCGCGGATCGTCGCGGCGGGCTCGTGGCTGCCGGCTCAGGAAAACGCAGAACGGTGGAAACGCAACTTCCACCATGCCTGCGGCGACGAAGACGGACGATGGATTGTCGCGGACAGTTTCAGCGGGGTGCTGACGCTTACCGAGGGAAAAACCACTCGAACGCGACTTTTCACGGTCGGGCACCGCACGTATGGCGGCGGCGAGCATTCCCACCCGAGTTTCGACCGGCTCGGAAAGCAGGTCGTGTTCGTCACTAATCGATTTGGTGAACCGCGGGTATGCGTGGCTCGCATCCCTGACGAATGGCGGGCGGAATCCGCCCCGATTATCACGTCCGTGGAACCCGCGGCTGAGCCACCGCAACGACGAGGCGATCTCCCCTTTTCCATTCCGGCCTTGTTTCCGAGTGAACCAAACCCGTTCAACCCGGCCACGCTGATACGGTTCTCGGTTCCGCGGACGGAGAGAGTAGTTCTGAGCATCTATGCGATTAACGGCCAGCTTGTCTGCACGCTTGTAGACGCCACCAGGCAAGGGGGCGAACATTCCGCCCGTTGGGAGGGCCGCGATTCCAGTGGGCGCCTTGTGGGTGCCGGAGTATACCTGTGTCGGCTCGTAACACCGAGTGGGACCGCCACGGAACGGATTGTAGTCGTGCGGTGAACGGCTTTCGTGTGTAGGGATATGGACAGAATGAACAAAACCGCGAAGCTTCTCATGTTTTTACTCGTATTTTCCGTGTCTTTTCTGGCGCGCGCAGCGTGTGCGACGGACAGCACGTACGTGCTCACTGTGCTCCCACGAGACGATCGTACAGAACGCGACAGCGTTACGTTCGTGGACTACACGTATCTGACCACCACCAATCCGTCGACCGGTCTCTATTTTCACCAGCGTGCATGGCTGCCCGACAATTCCATGGTGGTTTTCGAAAGCGAACACGGGTTGACCGGGTATCTGATGCACACCGGAGAACTGGTGGTGATCGGACGTGTGAAAGGCGCAACCGTAGCTGCGAGGCGGAACTCCATTTTTGGCATGCGAGGTAACAACGTCATCGAAATTGCGCTTGCTATCACCGCGAGTGCGAATCCCGGTGAGAATCCGTCTCAGGTGGTGGCAACGGAACGAATTATTGCGACGCTGCCCGGCAGATCGCAGATCAATGGCAACTACGACGACACCTTCCTTTCCGCGTACTTCGCGCCGACAATTTACCAGATAAGTGTAGCGACCGGGCAGGTGCGCGAGGTGTGTCGCATCGGGTCACCGATCAAATGGCGTGGTCACCTCCAGTGGAGCCGTACGGCGTCGAATCTTCTGAGCTTCGCCGGCGGAGACGACAGACACGTCGAGGGTGGACCCGATAGAATCTGGGTTGTGGATCCGAACGAGGGTACTCCTCGACCCGCGTACGCCCAGGTGCCCGGTGAACTCGTAACTCACGAGTCCTGGTGGGTGAATGACCAGATCCTTTTCTGTGGTGCGCCGCGCGCGTTCGGGTTCGAGACCGATTCGTTGAGCGGCGAATACTCCCATGTGAAAGTCCTTGACCCGAGGACTGGCACAGTCAGGATCATCGGTGCGGGATCATGGATGCCCGGCGTATCGGCACGGGATCTTTGGACGCGGAACTGGGGGCACTGTGCGGGTAGCGACGACGGAAACTGGGTCGTTGCGGACAATTTCCACGGGGTTATCGCGCTGTTCGGCGGCAAATCCTCGCGCGCGAGACTGTTGACGGTAGGCCACCGGACATACGGGGGTGGTGCTCACGCGCACCCCAGCTTCGACAGGGAGGGCAAGATCGTCGTGTTCACCTCGAACCGCCTCGGGGAACCTCGTGTCTGCATCGCACGTATCCCGTGGCGCGCGGGGTCATTCTGACGGCGTTGCCGGTCACTAACCCGCCGAAAGGGCCGAAATTCCACTCGCGCGGGTATGCCTGCCATGGTGGCAACATCGTAGAACAGGGAGCCCGGATATTCCGTTGTTTACTCTTTCTTGCCGTTCGAAACGAAGCCGCGTCGGCCGAGCAAATCCAGAATCTGCTCGGTATTCATTTCCGGCGTGCAGGCGACGGTGTCCAACATTACCTCCGGATTGACCGGCGGCTCGTACGGATCGTCAATTCCGGTGAACCCCTTGATCTCACCTCGCCGCGCTTTTGCGTACATCCCCTTCACGTCCCTCTGCTCACACGTCTCCAGAGGCGTGTTGACGAATACTTCAATGAACTGATCGCTTCCAACCATGCGCCGCACTTCGTCGCGCGTAGCCCGGTACGGGCTGACGGCCGCGGCGATAACACATCCCCCGTGGCGCACAATCTCCGACGCGACGAATCCGATGCGTCGAATGTTCGCATCCCTGTCTTCCTTGCTGAATCCGAGACCCTTCGAGAGATGCGTCCGCACGACGTCCCCATCCAGTACAGTTGCCTGCCTTCCAAGTTCCAGCAGACGCACTGCGAGGATATCCGCAATGGTTGATTTGCCGGCCCCGCTCAAACCGGTGAACCATACACAGAACCCCTGCCGGTCCCGGGGAGGATAGGACTCCGCAAGAATCTGCGCGACCTCGGGACGCGTGAACCACGAAGGCAGCGCGCGCCCCTTGTTCAGGTATTCGTCCCGGACCTGAGTCCCCGAAATCGACGCCGTGCGGGCGTTCTTCGGAACTTTGGAATCCTCTTCGTACCGGTCCTCGTCAGGCAGATACACAAGCATGCTGAAGGGAAGCGCTTTGACGCCAAGCTCCTTCTCGTGCTGCTGGACGAGATCCTGCGCGTCATACGGTCCGTAAAAGGGTCTGCCCGTCGAGTCGTTGCCGGGTCCGGCGTGGTCGCGTCCCACGATAAGATGATTCGCGCCATGGTTTCTGCGGATGATTGCGTGCCAGACGGCTTCCCTCGGTCCCGCGAGACGCATTGCGAGAGGTAGAAGCGAAAGGAGAATTCTGCCCGGATCGTAGTAGTGCTCCGCCAGCGCCTTGTACGTGCGAACCCGAGTGTAATGGTCCACGTCGCCGGGCTTGGTCATGCCGACCACGGGGTGTAGCAGGAGAACCCCGTCCACACTTTCTGCCGCGCGCTTCGTAAGTTCCTCGTGCGCCCGGTGGAGCGGATTTCGCGTCTGGAACGCGACGACGTTGGCATGCCCGTACGCCTCCAGCCGGGCCCTCGTCTGCGCCGGGGTGAGCCGCAGTTCCCGGAAGTCATAGCGACGGGGAAGCCGAATCACGCGAAGTCTGCCCGAAATGTTGACCTTGCCCCACCGGCGCATTTCTGCCACCAGTGGGTGCTTTTCATCCAGCGTTCCAAACACCTTTTTCGAAACCTCGTCCCGGTCCCATTCGTACGCTTCCTCTACCGTCATTACCGCCAGCAGATCGTTCTTGGCGTCACGCAAGGCGATGTCCCTGTCCAGGTGGATGGCATCGCTCGGATCGACAGAAAGGGTCACCGGGATGGGGAACAGGTGCCCGGATGAGAGCCGCATTTCGTCGAGAACCCGCGCATGGTCTTCTGCGCCCATGAACCGATCAAGCGGCGAGAATGCGCCGGTTGCCAGCAATTCCAGGTCGCACAGTTGCCGTTCAGTCAGTTGAATGGATGGAAGGCCCCCGGCGTATTTCGCGAGGTGCTCCCTCTCCTCCGAGCGGATTACAAGGTCCACGAGTGTGCCGCCGTACGGCGTGATGAGCAGGGAATCACTTGAAGCCATCAATTCATTTGTCTCCGTAAGGGTGTGTCCGCAGTATGCTCAGGCAGTAACTGGGAGGGTATCCTCATTACTCGAGGGCAAAACGCGGCTCAACCGCCGCGATATCCCCCACGTGTTCCAGAAATCGGGGAAACCCGCCTGTTTGTTCTCATAGAAGGTGAGGCCAGAACCAGATGATAGTGCCGGGTACGGGCGTTCCTGAGGTAAAAGAGGGGCCTGGCGAGTATTGCATGGATGATCGGAAAACGCGTAGTCGGCGTGGAATTGGCGAAAGACTCTGGCGTCTAACGTAATTAAGATACGCGACACCGCACCAGAAGGGCAACCCGGAACCATCTTGCCCCCCGCGCTTGCTCCTCCTCCCGCTCCGGGCGTTATTCGAAACAGCGCGCACGCTGTTCCACCCGCCATTGAGGGATGACCCTTCTATGCCAGAATTCTCCATTTCCACGCAGTTTGTCCGCTACACCGTCGGCACAGACGCAATGAACCGGGCGTTCACGGATGTAAATACCGATACGAATTACGCCATCCCCGCGCCATGTGCCAGCATCATCGAGGGTGGCGTCGAGTTCCGGGCGACCGAAGCGTGGGAGGCCGATGGCCTGTTGCACCTCGCATTCGGTGGTTCGGGGGTGAAAGCCCGCCTCATGGCACACGCGGAGAAGCACCACATCGTCCTGCGCGTCGTTGCCGTCGACGGCGAAGGTGTCGAAGAATTCACCTTCGCGCACATCCCTCTCCGCCTCGCGGGAACGCTCGAAGACCCGTTCGGCGCGTGTGCGCTCGCCCTGAATCTGAAAACGAACGTGCGCGAACTGCCCGGCCCCATGGCCCGGTTGTGTGCGACCTGTTACGCCAAATTCGGGTTTGCCGGCGCGGCGGTCGCCATTGTCGCCACCCCGATGGACGTGCTCCGCAGGGGTATGCAGGAAGCGGTCAGTGCAGCCCCCGAGCTCCCGCAATCGCGCGTCGGTGGCCCGTGGGCGCTGGATGCCAAGATCACGCGGGGCTCATACCTGTTCAACTTCGGTGATATGTCCGAAGAAAAGGCCGACGATTGGATCGCTCTGGCACAGTCGCTCGGTATCACCCAGATCGATTTCCACGGCGGCAACAGCTTCCGCTTCGGCGATTGCCGGCCCAATCCCGTCACCTATCCCAACGGCTTCGCCAGCCTGAAAGCGGTGATCGATAAGCTCCACGCCGCCGGTATCTCCGCCGGCCTCCACACCTACGCCTTCTTCATCGACAAAACCTGCCCCTGGGTCACCCCGGTGCCCGACTCCCGCCTCGCCAAGGACCGCGTCCTGACGCTTGCCGCGCCGATCGCCGCCGATGCCGATACGGTCACCGTGAAAGAGGACACCTCCGATATGTCGGCCATCACCGGCTTCTTCGTCCGCAACAGCAACACGCTGCACATTGGCGACGAACTCATTACCTACACCGGGGTCTCCAAGGAAGCGCCCTACGGGTTCACCGGCTGCACGCGTGGCGCCTGCGGAACGGCACCGGCTGCCCATCCAGCCGGGGCCCCGGTTGGCCACCTGAAGGAATGTTTCGGCCTGTTCGTTCCGGATCCCGAAACAACGCTGTTCGAGGAAGTTGCCGCCAAAGCTGCCGAAGCGTACAACACCTGTGGCTTTGATATGAGCTACCTCGACGCGCTCGACGGTGAGGACATTCTGGGCGGCGCCGAGTGGGCGTGGCATTATGGCTCGCGCTACGTCTTCGAAGTGGCAAAGCGCCTCAAGAAGCCCGCATTGTTCGAGATGAGCACGTTCCACCACCACCTGTGGTACGTCCGCGCACGCATCGGCGCATGGGATCACCCCGGACGCAGCCACAAGAAGTTCATCGATCTCCACGTCGCCTCGAACGAGCAGGGGCGCCGGATGTTCCTCCCCGCGCACCTCGGCTGGTGGGCGGTCAAGACGTGGCACGGTCACCAGACCGAGCCGACCTTCTCCGACGACATCGAATACCTCTGCTGCAAGGCCGTCGGCACGGATACCGGCTTCTCGGTGATGGGGATAAACCCCGAAAACCACGACAAACCGGTATTCCAGCGTCTTGGAGCCATCATGCGGCGGTACGAAGCTCTGCGGCATTCCGGCACGGTTCCGGATGCCGTCAAAGCCCGCCTCAAGGAGCCCGGCGCCGAATTCACGCTGGTGGATACAGCCGACGGGAAATCCGCGTTCCTGCCCACGCAGTACGACAAACACCGTGTGGAGGGTGCGGACGGCTGGAGCGACTCCTGGACCGTAAACAACCCGTACGCCGCGCAGCCGGTGCGCCTTCGCATCGAAGCACTGCTCTCCGCCGAGCCGTACGATTCGCCCAACGCCATAACCGTTGCCGATTTCACCGATCCGGCCCGCTTCTCCGATCGCGCGGCCTATGACGGCATTACACTCGATCTCGCACCGGCGGAAGGCGGAGCCCTGTTCTCCGCGCACAATTCCAACCCGCCGAAGCCCTCCGCAAAAAAGGAGCTTCGTTACTCACCGACGGAGCACGGCGTTCGGGTGACGCAGAAGGCCGATCCCTCATGGGCAAAGGCCGGCGCGACGTTCGACCCGCCGCTCAACATCGACAAGCACGAAGCGCTCGGCCTCTGGATCGAGGGCGATGGAAAGGGCGAGGTGCTGAACCTCCAGTTAAAGTGCCCGGAGCACCTTGTGACGGGGATCGGCGACCACTACGTCCCGATTACCTTCACCGGTCGGCGGTTCGTGACTCTCATCGAGCCCGAAGGAGCACGCGCGGATGAGTATTCATGGCCGTACGACGGGAACGTGTACGCGCTTTACCGCGAAGGTATCGACTACACCCAGATCCGTTCGGTGAGCCTCTGGTACAACGCCATACCCGCGGGGGAATCGGTGTCGTGCCGGCTTGGTCCCATCAAGGCCCTCGCGATGCGGCCGGTGACGTTGCGAAACCCCTCGGTTGTCATCGGCGGTCAGGAAATCACATTCCCGGTGGGCATGAAGAGCGGGTGGTACATCGAGTACGCCGCAGGTGAGCCGTGCATCCTCTACGACGACCAGGGCACCCCAGTCGCCGAGGTGACGCCGCGCGGAGCCACCCCCGTTCTCCAGACCGGGGAAAACTCCGTGCGCTTCGCCTGCGAGACCGACGAACACCTCCCCGCCCGCGCGCATGTATCCGTGATCACTCGTGGCGAGGCGATAGGGTAGCAAGGAATTGTGCGAGCACAACGTAGGGGCGGACCTGCAACGCGCGGCGTTGCTTGGGTGTCCGCCCATGGTCCGCGGAGGTAGGGCGCCCTCGCCGAGGGCGCCGCTTCGCCCCGCTCCCGAGGTGGGACAGGCTTTCCTGCCTGCCCTTATTGCTCTGCGTGAACGGGAGCCGATTCTATCGCACCGGACAACTCTGTTCCGCCGGGGCCACTCCCCTTCATCCCCCAAACCAGAACGCGTACATCTCCGCCTGCCAAAGGTGGAACCGCAGCTGCACCTTTTTCCCCACCAACGAGGCAAGGTTCGCATTCCCTTTCCACCGCACCGTTTCATCAATGCCGTTCACGATCGTGGGGATGCACTCGTCTTTCCCGAATCCCGGCACCGGCTGCATCGTGTCGGCGTCCAGCACCTCCACCAGCACTCGTCCGCGCCATGAGTCGATGTTGATGTGCAGCTGGTCCCCCGTCACGTTCACCGGTTTCGTCAACACGGACCCCCACTCGACGCCGCCTTTGAGCGAGACGAAGCCATCCATCCGGAGCCTCGCCATACACACAGCGCTCGAATCGAGGTATTTGCGGTTCAGCGTGTCCTCGATGGAAATGCAGCGATGTCGCAGGCCGACGTAGTAGAACCAGAGCTCGTTGTTCCGCACCACCGGCCCGTTCGTCGTCACGATCTGCCCCGTGTCGTACGCACTTCCGTCGCCCACGGGTGAATGCTCGAGGAACGGTGCGCGGTTCGCCACGCGGTGCCACGTGCGCAGGTCGCGGCTGGACGCCAGTTCCACCGATTTCCTGCTGTCCACGTTTTCATACATCGGCACATGTTTTCCCGACCAGTGGTGCATCACCGGCAACGCGAGATACAGGTCCTCGTACGGGAAGACGGGGAAGTTGTAAATATCCGTCCGCCATTCCTCCGGCCGGTTATGGACGATCCTGAGGTATGCCGGGTCGTCAATCAGTTTCCGCAGCCGTTCGAATCCGTTTTCCTGATCGGTCTGGTCGGCGTGGAACACAAGCTCCTGTTTGCTCCAGTTTTGGAAATCCTCGCTCGTGGTCAGGTAGAACGACCGTCCGTACGGTCCTCCATGTTTCACCGTGGCGATGAACAGCTTCCTTTTCTCATCCAGCGTGAGGTGCGACTCATCAGAACTCAGAACAGGAGGCGTACCGGAAACCGTCCAGTGCAGCGCGTCGGGCGAAAACAGCGGCTCGAGGTGACCGCCGCGGTACGCCAGCCCCTTGAACCTGCGCGCCGGGTCGGGGTCGTGCGGATCATAGATCGGCCCCAGCAGCATCCCCTGCGCCGATGGCAGGATGTTGTTTCGGGTGCCCATTCGCTCGCCATTCCACGTGAGCGCTTCGTAGTCATGAAGCCCGAGGAACGGCTTTTCCCAGTTGATTCCATCCTCTGAGGTGGCATAGCAGTAGAACGCCGTGCCACCCTCGGGAGCACCGGTCACGCCGATCTTCACTTCCGGGTCCAGCGACTCCCCTGACGCAAGGTAGATCATCGTGAACCGACCTGCCTCCGGGTCCCACGCCGGCGTCGTGCGAATCTGAATCCCGCAGTTCTCCCAGCGGTACTCCGGACGGATTGCGACGTTCCGCGGGAACTTCTCCGGCTGATGGAGCTTCCGGGCGAGGTTGTTTATCTCCTCCACGTGAAAATCATCTATGAACAGGTGTTTCATGGTTCCCTCGCGTCGGATCAATGCTCGGTACGCAACAACACCGATTCCCGCAACGCGGGTTCGAGATTCGACCAGTATTCCGAATACCCGCCCACGCGGACGATCAGGTCACCGTACTTCTCCGGATGGGCAACTGCGTCCCGCAACACCTCCTGGTCCACGACATTCACCTGGATCTGCAGCCCGCCCATGTCGAAGTACGTCCGCAGAAGTGCTTTCGTGTTTGCCCTTTGTTCGGGCGTTGCAAAATGGTGTCGTGCGAGCCTGAGGTTCACGACCAGCGTCCCGGGCGCATGCTGCTGGTCGAGTTGTGTCACGCTCCGCATCATCGCCGTCGGTCCGGAGCGATCCCGCCCCTGATACGGCCCTGCGGAGTCGGCAATCGGCTCCTTTGCCCGGCGGCCGTCCGGTGTAGCCCCCACTGCCCTCCCGAACGGAACGTACGTCACAAACATCAGGCACGACGGCACAAATGGCCCGCCTTCACCGTCTGCACCTCGCCGCCACGTGCGGTATTTCAGAAACTTCGTGAAGATGAACTGGGACAGATCATGCGCGAGGGAATCAACCTCGGGATCGCCATTCCCGTATCGCGGCGCGTTCTGGAGCTCCCGCCGCAGCTCCTCCGCGCCATCGAAATCCCGCGCAAGCACGTCGACGATTTCCCGGCCGGTGAAGCGGCGTTCCTCGAATACGAGTGTTCTGAGCGCCGCGAGTGAGTCGATCGCATTCGCCAGCCCCATAACATTGATCACCGACCAGTTGTACCGGGCGCCGCCTGCGGAGTATTCAACGCCCCGGTCCACGCAGTCATCAATCAGAAGGCTCCGTATAGGCTGCGGTTGCCATTCTGCCTTTTGCTGTTGCCAGAGGTTCACCCGCTCCACAATGCTGGCGATGGTGGCGGCAAGGTCGTTCCGGAAGCCTTCGTAGAACTCGGGGAAATCCGCCGCGGTCGACAGCCGCCCGTGGAGAGACCGTTCAAGCACACCGGGCACGTTGATGTCGTCGTCCAGCGATCCCACGTTCGACCGACCATGCACCATCAATTCAGTGCAGCCGCCAAACGCATACTCATGCCGTTCCTCAACGGGTAGGGGAATCCCCGACGCATCCATCGCCCTGTAGTAATTCGGGTCCCAGTACAACGCGGGAAGTCCGCAACCGCTCACGATCGTGTCAAGGGCCGCTTCCCACACGGAGTCCGGCGTCGACGGGCCCAGCCGCAGCGCCAGGTTGGGTCGCCGCATCCCGCGCGCGGCTTCGATACAGACTATGGTGAGTTCGCTGGAAAGGTCGGTGCCGTCGGGTTTCGTACCGCCGATCGCGGCGTTCCACGCGGTGGCGGCATTCACGTTCTCCCATTGAGCGCGCACCAGTTCCACCGCGCGATCATGCGATAACTCACCTTCGGCCAGCGAGCGCTCGAAATACGGGCGGAGATACTGGTCGAATCGCCCCAGATCATCGCACCCGTCGAAATAGAACGTGAAATTCGTCGCCACGAGCGCGTCGAAAAACCGTTCCGCCGGCCTGAAAGGAACGACGCGCAAAGCCGCGAGCAGGGCATCCCGATTGCCCCTCTGCTCGTCATCTCCCGCCACGAACCGTTCGATCTCATCGACGATCCGGTTGTGGAGGATTCGGGCGGTCTCCAGAGTGGTGTTCATTGCCCGGAAGAACCCCGCGCGGGAGTCCCTTTCGGACGAGGCCGTTTGCAGGCCCTTTCGGACTCGTTCGTCGAACCCGTTCAACCCTTCCCGCAGTACGCGCTCATAGTGAGGAATCGAATGCGTGTATCCACCCGGGAACACGTGCGCCGACCAGACCCGTTCCAGCTCTTCAAGGGCTTCTCGTTCAGCGGGGTTGGCTGCGGCGAGTTTCCGCTCGAAAACCCCGCGGTCAAGCGGAGTTGCCGTCACGTAGTACCAGCCGACCGCCATTCCCTCCGGATTCCAGTACTTCGGCCCCGACGGGTACAGCAGCCCGCCGTCGTAGGGTCGCAGCGGCAGAACGCGCGCCCACGTGTTCAAGGCGTCCGCGAACCGCTCCACCATAGTCGCATCGGGGTCGCGCATGAACCCGGCGGCAAACGGTTCACCGAGCCGTTCAAGCACCTCCGAAACAGCCGTTTGTTTCAATCCTCGCCCCATCCTCTCCGGAAAAAAGCGTATACCTTCAATCAGCGAAATCCAACAGGAATGTACACGCTTCCCTGCCACCGCTCGCAAGCGCAGAGGACCGTACGGTGCAGCGCAGCGTTCTTCCGAGCGCGATCTGCAGGTGATGTTTCACATGTCCGCCGCAGCAGTAACAGTAGGTCTCAGATATTGGTTCTCCGGCCTGCGGCAGGCACACGCACCGGTACCCCGGCAATCCTTCCGGAGCAAATCGCACGAGCACCCGACCGTCCTCCTGCAGGGTTACGCTGTGTCCGAAAACGAACCGTGTCTCGTTGGCGGCTCTGATTCGGTCCTCGAGCGTCAGGTGATTCTTCGCGATCGCTTTGGAGCACTCCAGTCGTTTCCCGCCAAGGCAACAGGCACTCGCTTCGCGCACGCAATGGCGGATTTCCGGTTCAATCAGTGCGTTCATCCGCTCCATCGCGCCGCGCATCCATTCGGCTTTCTTCGCTGGTGGCGTGCTCGAGCGGATGGATTCCCCGCCACGCGAGATTTCTGCGCAAACGGCTTCATCAATCCCGGCCTGCGCCAGACTGTCCGCCAACCGGGCTATTCTGCCGTACTCATACCGCGCCACGATGTCCCTCCCTGCGTGTTCTATTTCTTCCGCCAGGCACGGAGCATGTCCCGCAGACTCTTCTGCCAGCGCATCCGCCACAGACGCGCCGCGGCGAGCGCCAGTATGGGGTTCGGCGAGCACTCTGCGTTAAGCGGGGTGATTGCCAGCAGGAACACGATTGCGCCGCCAAACCCCAGCCGCGCAGCCGTTCCCTTCCCCAGCATCAACGTTCCGATGATTGCCTCGTACACGATAACCGGTGCCACCATCAGTACCGGGTTCCGCGCTACGAGGTTCTCGAACACCCACCGGTAGAGCGGCAGATACGAGTGACTTCCCAGCCCGACGAACGACTGCGGATCGGTAAGCGCCAGGGTGAGGTTCACCCCCAGCCCCATGGCAATGAAGAAGAACCCGAGAAAGATGCGAGTTCCGTGCGGCCGCAGAATTGCCGCGACGAGGATCGCCGTCGCGACGACAAACCATGTCCAGAACTGGTTGCTCACCGCAGCGCCGCCTCAAAAATGGAACCGGAGTTCCGGGTACCGCGGCTCGCCCTCAATCTCCAGCTCAATGACCGAGATATCCGGATCAGGGGCGTACTGCGGCAGGCCGTGCAACCACACGCGGTCACCCTTTTGCTCGATTTGGGCTTCGGTTCCCGTTGCCAGCACACGTGCCCGGGTCACCCGATTTCCCACCCACGCCATCGCCAGCGTCGAGCCCTGCCACGCGTGGATGTGAAGGAACTGCCGGTTACCGACCTGCGTTGCGTTTCCCACCTCGCTTGGCGGGCGCAGCACCGTCCGCGTGGAGCCGTAGATCGCCTCTCCGTTCACGCGCATCCATTTCCCGATCGATCTCAACCGGTCCGCAGCAGCCGCGGGAATCCGCCCTTCAGGGTCGGGACCCACGTTCAGCAGCAGGTTTCCACCCTTCGACGCGCAGGTGACCAGGGTGCCGATGAGTTGCATCACCGTCTTGTAGCCTTTTTCGCTCGGAACGTATCCCCAGCAATCGTTCATCGTCACGCAGGCCTCCCATGGGCGCGGGTCACCGTCGGTGTTCTGCTCGTGCGTCACAAAGTCCCCCCCCGTGCCGGGGCCACCGTTGGTGACAATCTCAGGCTGGAGCGCCCTGACCATGGCGTCCATCTCCGCGCCGCGCCAGATGTCGCCGGGGTGACCGCCATCGTACCACAGCATGTCTACCTTGCCGTAATTTGTCAGCAGCTCGCGGATCTGCGAATGTGCCTGAGCCATCATCGGTTCGTAATCGGTCGCCGGGTCGCGTGGGTAACAATAGAGCCCGCCGGGGAAACGCCAGTCCGCCAGCGAGTAGTAGAACCCCATCCGCATGCCCATGGAGTGGCAGGCATCCACGTATTCCGCCAGCAGATCGCGCTTTGCGGCGGTCCTCGGGGCGCTGAAGTCCGTCGTCTTGGTGTCCCACAGGCAGAAGCCGTCGTGGTGCCTCGCCGTCAGCACCATGTACCGCATGCCGGCGTCCTGCGCAAGAGCCACCCAGTCCCGGGGCTTGTAGTGCCGGGGGTTGAACTGATCGGCGAGCTTCGCATACTCCTCCGCGGGAATGTGCTCCCGGTACATCACCCATTCCCCGCGCCCGGGAATGGCATATACCCCCCAATGGATGAACATCCCGAAACGTGCCTGCATGAACCACGCCTTCGGGTCCTCGTGCCGGTCTGTGCTCACGTGTTTTTCCTTCCCCGGAAGGTGACGTGTCATCCCGCAGCTGGCTCGAACCTCAAGCCCGCTGCCGGCCTGCCGTCAGGATCGGCGAGACGCAGTGCAAATCCCCACCCGCCGCCCCTGTTGTAGCATTTGACAACGATCTCAGATCTTCCTGCCGGCAGCGTCGTCCACGCGACGTTGTCGTCGAGGTGGATGCCTCGGGACCCCGTGTAACGCCAGATTTCCTTTCCATTGACCCGCACCAGCGTATCCTTCGCCGCGCCGAGCCGCACCTGCACCGTCCGCTCGAACGCGCTGGTGACCGTGCACACCGCGTACCCGATCGTGTTTTCTGCCTTCTTCACTGGCCCGATGAGATCGAGGAATGCGATGACCCCGCCGCGCGTTCCGATCGTTTCCCAGCTCACCCGCTCGCCATCCTTGCCGGCATACGTCGCCGCGAGGTCAATGCCGGCATCGGGAGCGAGGTTCGTATCGAGATCGCCACTTTCGCCCGCGTCGAACGGGAACGTGATGCGCCAGGCCGGTGGAATCCCCTGTGGCTCCGGTTCATTGGCTTGAAACCCGACAGGGCGGATGCGAATCGCTGCCATCTCAGGGCGTTCCGGAGGCACGGTGAGGGAGCAGGTGCGCCGCACTTCATCGTTGATCTCGCGAACCGCGCGCGTCATTTCCGGGTCGAGGTTGAACCCGCCGAAGATGTCGTTGGGATTCGTCTGATGTAGAACCGCGAAGCCCATGAGCCCGGCTGCGCCTTCGCGGACGAAATCCTCCGCCTGTTCTCTGATTTCGAATGCCGTCAACGGGCCGCGTTTATTCCAGTCAGCCCCCCAGAATGCCTGATACAGCCCCATGAACGGGATTCCCGGAACCTGTCTCCGGGCGTACACAAGGATCGCCTGCGTGTCCATGGACGTCATCTGCCGGTCGTACCCCCATTTCAGCACCGGATACCAGTACGGCACGATGATATCGCACGCCCCGGGGCCGAAGTTGAACATCGTATCGGGGCCGCTGTACCCGCCGCAGACAGGATGCCTGCCATCAACCTCGTGAACGACGCTCGTCAGCCCGCGCATTGCTGAAAGCGCGTACCCCGGCGTGTCGTCCAGCGCCCAGTAACCCCAAAGATTGGGCGAGTCCTTCACCTTGGCGATCTCAAGGGCGAACGGCTCCGGCCAGAACATGATGATGAGCGCCCGATGCGGTTTCGCTTCAGTGCCATCCGCACCCCGTTCGCACCCCACGAGGGTGTTGTCGGTGGAATCCCGGTAGCGGATGCGTTCGTCCTCGATAACGACGACTCCCGGCCCTGGCGCCGGCTTTGCCCCCGACTCGAACGGGATCGTCGTCTCCCGTGCGTCAATCCGGCGGGAAAGGCGGGGACCCCCATGGGTTGGGCCGGTAATGCTGTGCATAGCCTTCAGACCGTTATCAAGGGCATAATGCCCCATCGGGGTATCAGGGTCTAGCATGTCCAGATGGGCGTACGCCGCCATGTTGAAACCCGCCTGATGCGCGATCTGAAGGTCTTCCAGCGAACGCACATTGAACGCGCCGAGAACCGGCACGCCGTTGATCCAGTACGCTTCGTGGAGCCGCATGCGCGTCCCCGTCCTGCTGTCCGCCATCCTTGCCTCCCGTGCGGGGCGCGCCCAGCCCCGCGTCGCAGTAACCACCATGCCCAGAGCTGCCGACGCCCCCAGCGCGATGAATTCACGCCGCGAAATGCCGCCGCCGTAGTTTTCCGTGTTCGAGTCTCGTTGACTTTCAGGAACAGTGCCCATCCCGTGCGCCTCGTGGCAAAGGTTGCACGTGTCGTTGTTCTCTGTGTTCATAATGGCGACTCCGCGCGCTGCGCCCAACCCCCGCGTGTCCCCTGAGCCCGCCCGCCGGGCAGATGACGCCACGCGCCGCACGACCCGCTGGAGGAGCGCGCTCCGTCGTGCCCGTTTTCTGCCGCACACGAAATCTCTTTCCACACACCAGCTGAGGCAAAACGTCGTCTTCGTGTCACGCTTTTTTGGCAAGAAGTTGCAGATTTGCACCAGGAATTCTCCGGGAAGGCGAAGGAATGGTGCGCGCAAAGAACGCGAAGTGCGCCAACGGACCAGCGAGCAGGTCGTCTCGATACAACGGCGTCCGCTCCGCTCCAGCCGCCACTCGACGACCGTA
>ERZ795058.971-NODE-971-length-41000-cov-6.218952_pt1 | contig 41000 bp, 36 predicted proteins | sample MGYA00375142_ERZ795058 | MGnify/ENA primary metagenome ERZ795058 (study PRJEB30187, sample SAMN05720210) | activated sludge metagenome | isolation source: anaerobic digester from wastewater treatment plant | place: Japan | collected 2015-04-20 ... | reverse complement strand
GAAAGCATTCTTGCGGGATAGCCCGCGAGGGCTCCCAGCCCGAGAGCGATAATGGGTGACACGTCGTTTCCCCCTTGTTCCTTGTACTTGCTTGTTCCTTGTACTTGAAGTTTCCGTTTGGTCCGCTGCTTCGCCCCACGATTTTTAATTAAAAACCGCCTTTCGGTTCCTTGCTCCGAATGGCGGCCGTGCGTTTACCTTAATTCGTCGGAGAAAATTTCCCCGCTGCGCCGCCTTGACCGGCCAAGCGCAATCTATCAGGTAAACAAAAGCATCTTCATTCGGTAGCTGGCTGTCCTAGGCCTTTCGGCCCGTAGACCCTGTAGCTTCGCGTCGCGCCCTTTCGGGCGGTTTGCCGTATTACATAGGGAAGCAGCACTTTTGTTGTCGATGTTCACTTGTCAAAGTTACGTTTGTGCAGCCGGCTGCGCGCGTTTCCCCTGGGCGCCGCCTTTGAAACCTTTCCATCACCACGCTTTCTTCCTGATGCCGACAAAAAAGCAACCGTTCCCGGTTGCTCGAATTGCGCGTGCGCCAACGCTGGCTGATGCGCCATCCCCTTCGGCAACCGGCTGTCATAGGAGCTTGGCTCCCTTAGACCCCTGGCTTTGCGTCGCGGGCTTTCACCCGTTTTGCCTTTTCGTATGAGATTCTCATCTCATGGTTGGATTATATTACCTGTCGCGCGTTATGTCAATACATTTTTCACAATTATTTTTAAATTTATTGTAATCTATATGTAACCTCACCTCAGCGGATCAGCTTTACCTCGTCCGCCCCCGAATTCAGGAAGTCGAAACCGCCGGGCTGGGGCTTCATGGTGAGTGTGTTCGGTACGCCACTGATCGTGTTGGCGATGATGCTGCCGTAATAGGTCACGCTGTTGCCGCAGATATACACGTTGCCCTTGGGCGCGTAGACGATGCCGTGCACCTCGCTGCAGGATGCGTCGATGTTGATGTCGCCGTTTTGCGAATAGACGCACACCTGCGCCGTGCTGGTCTGGTACAGGCCGCCGCCGGTAAATCGGATGTTGCCCCCGGCGAACACGCAGCCGTTGACCTGGGTCGTGTTGCCGAAGGTGATGGTTCCCGTCACATACAGGTTGCCGTTGAGCACGCACACGGGCGGGCCTCCCGTGATGTTAAGGTTGCCGTTGATGTACATGTTGCCCGTGATGGTGCACTGGTTCTTTATGTTTACGTTGCCGTTGACGTAGATGTCGCCCGAGATGTTCTGCAGCCACCAAGGGTCGTTGTAGGTCGAGGCGCTCACCGTCGTATAGGTATCGGGCATAATGTCGTCGACCACGGCGGTGAAGTCGATCATGTCGATGAACGGCGCGTTCGGCACCTGTGAGCCCGCCTTTGCGCCATTCCAGTGGTTCAGGTAAACCGTAGTGCAGCCCTCTACCGCGCCCGTGATAACGCCCTTATCAACATGCACGCTGCCGTTGGAATGGATGTCGCCGTCGATATCCCTGGTATTGCCGCCGATAAACAGCTGTTGATTCTTCTTGCCCGAGAACAGCCTGTACTGGAACGGGCCGCCGAGCGAGGAGGTGGTCTTCTGCGCGCTCGCGCCGGCCTTGCCGTCGAGCGTTTCGTTGCCGAATATCTGCGAGAACAGCGCCTGCGAGCTGACCTGCGCCGAGGCGTTGATGACCATGTTCGATCCCTCGAATGTGATCGTGATGTTCGTGGCGTCCGCGCAATTGTCAAGTATGAACTGCCGGCACACGTTTGTCGCCTTGGTCGTGTCGGGCAGCTCCCACGCGCCCGCGAGCACGCCCGCGTCGACCGCGTTCTGAAGTTCCGCATCCTGCATGTAGAGGATGCTCGTGTCCACAGCGAGCGCCGAGAAGCCGAGAAGCGCGCTGAGCAGCACGGCGATGAGGACGATCATAAGCTACTCCTTTCCAATCGTTCGTAAGAAACCGAAAGCGGCCGTTTCCACGGCCGCCTGAAACCGATGCGAGCGCAAGCGATGATGCGCGCCCATGCGATTCGTCACGGCAACCGGCTGTCATGGGGGCCGCGCCCCTGTAGACCCTGTGGTTTTGCGCCGCGGGCTTTCGCCCGTTTTGCCTTTTCGTGGGAGGATATTACCTCGATTGCAGTATATCGTTACTATTTATGGTTGTCAATAATTATTTTTTGTAATTATAGTGTAACCTTTTATTCTTTTTGCGCATTCGCGCGGCTTGACAGCGCGCGGGGAGGTTGCTATCATCAGGGCATGGACGACAAGCCCCGCCTGACAATCAAGGACGTCGCCAGCGCGTGCGGCGTTTCGACCGCGACCGTGTCGTATGTGCTAAACGACAGGGCCGAGGAGCACATCAGCGAGCAGACGCGAAAGAAGATACTGCACTACGTCAACTTACACGGATATGAAACCTCGTTCGTAGCGCGCGCGCTCGCCTCGGGCCGCAACCATGCCGCGGGCGTATACGCGCCCTGCGCCGCAAGCGCGCCGGACCGCGCCCGCGCGACGTTCTCGCTCGTCGCCGCGCTCGCGGGCTCGCTCGAAACGAGGGGGCTGCGAACGGTGCTGCTCACGGAACAGTGCCTGCGCCAGCGAAGCCGGCACGTGGACGCCATCGTCGCAGTAGATTTGCCGCGCGCCGATTTCTACGCCGTGGGCGAGCAGAACTACTGCCCGCTCATCTGCGTGGACGGCTGCGTGGACGACCTGATGCTCTTCTACCAAGTATACGACGACTTTTCCGCCATAGCCTCCCGCGCGAGGGAGATCGCGGGCGGGCGGAAGCTCTTTTTCCTGCACGACGCGTACGCAAACGAGGGCATCCGCCGCCGCGTAAGCGACGCCTTCGAACAAACCTGCGAATCCCGCGACCCCGCGCTCGCCCTGCGCGCGCGGGAAGCCGCGGGCTCCTCCGCTTTCGTCGCGATGGGCCGGGCCAACTGCGCGGCGCTCCTGGCGCTCGGCCTCGAGCCGATACCCGTCGTCCATGAAGGGGAGGACGTCCCGCAGGGCGCGGAACGCCGCGCGATCGTGCTGCCTTTGAAGAAAAAGGCCGAAACCGTCGCCGGGCTTGTGATCGACACCATCGCGCGCGCGAGCGGGCCGGAGCACGACATACGCGTCTTTTGAGCGTTGCGCGGGCGCGTCCACGCGGACGCGTTTCGGTTGAACGCGCCGCAACGCGCGTGTTATGATATAAAAAATACATAAGAGGAGATCAGCATGGAGTTCAGGATCGTATATCTGCCGCCGTTTCGCGCCGCCTCGTCCGGTTTGGACCCGGAATGCGACTTTTCGCCCGAGGGCAGGCTCGGCAAATTCAACGCGTATTTTTCGGCGATCCGGCCGGAGCCGCGGGACGCCTTCATGCCGCGCGATTTCCTCTTTTACGACGAGGAGCGGGGCGGCATGGTCTGGTGGTATGCGCTCGCCGAGGGCATGGACGACGGCGGCAACGAGATCGCCGAATTCGACGGCGGCTACTACCTGACCTACGTGTACCGCGACGGCGACGAGGAGGCCAACGGCGCGCTCTACCGCGAGGCCCTGAAGCACATCGGGGATTCCGAGATTTTCGCGTCCAACGCGCGGCCGAACCACTACGCCATGGGGCAGATCATCACGCCCGCGGAGATCATAGACAGGCAGGGCTTCGCGCAGATGGAAGTATTCGTTCCTATTAAATTGAAATAGCGTTTCCGGGGCGCGGCGCGCGCCATCAAAACGAGGAGCAAGCATTTATGAACGGCTGCGACATGATCGCCAACCTGACGACGCTTCCCGAGAACCGCATCCCCGAGGGAGTCAGGCTCAAGCGCGCGATATCGTGCGACAAGAGCCGCATACTCGCGTTCATACGCCTGCATTTCGGCCGCCAGTGGGCGGATGAAACCGAATACGCGCTCAACCGCGAGCCGCAGGGCTGCTTCATCGCGACGGAGAACGGAAAAATACTCGGCTTCGCCTGCTACGACGCGACGGCAAAGGGCTTCTTCGGCCCCACGGGCGTGGCCGCGAGCCAGCGCGGGCGCGGCATAGGCCGCGCTTTGCTCATCCGCACGCTCGAGGGCATGCGCGAGGCGGGCTACGGCTACGCCGTCATCGGCTCGGTGGACGACGCGGAGGGCTTCTACAAAAAAACGCTGAATGCGAGCTATATCCCCGGCGGAGAGCCGGAGCACAGCGTCTATACGAGGCTCGTCAAAATGTAAAAACGCAAAATCATGCGCGGAGCGCTAGCGCGTGCAGACAAAGCGCACATAACGCGAGCCCGTCGCGAACAGCGCGGCGGCGTAGCGCGCGTCGAATTCGAGCACGTCGCCGGGCTTCAGTTCGCCCGGATAATCCTCGGCGTCGAGTATCAGATGGTCGCTGCTCGCGCCGAGCACGGAAATCCCCTTTTCGCGCGGCTTGAGCATGTCGCAGTACGCGAAGTCCAGCTTGCCTATGCCCGCGAGCGCGCGACGGCGCACGCCGCGCTCCGGGAACTCGGGCGTATAGCCGTAGGCGTCCACGAAAATGCGCCCTACGGGACGGCTGGGCTTTCGCTTGACCTCAAGCACCTCGGCCTTGATGGTAAACACGTCGAGGTGCAAAAAACTCATGTCGAGGCCGAACAGGTCGCTGAGATCCTTGCCCTGCAATATGCCCTCGCCGACGCGAAGGTGGTTGATCCGCGCGGGCATCGTTCCGTCGAGCACGAGCGGCAGCGAGGTCGTAGCCCCGCCGGAAACGAGCGCGAGGCTTCGCCCGATGCGCGCCTCCACGCTCCGTGCAACCTCGGCGAGCGCGCCGAGGTTTTCGGGCGTGGGCACGACCGCTCCGTAGCAGCCGAGGTTCACGCCCACGCCGAGCAGATCGACGTTCGAAAGCGCTTCCGTTTCCGCCGCGGCTTCGACCAGCTCGTCCTTGTCCCAGAAGCCCTCGCGAAGATCCCCGAGATCCGCCATGAGCAGTATGCCCAGACGCTTGTTTTGCCGCGCGCATTCCGCATCGAGAAGGCGCACGGTCGGCATCTCGCTCGCGAGCGTGCTGTCCGCGAGGCTTACGACGTCCGCGGCTTCGCCCGGCATGGGGATGCGCACGAGCATGTACGGCCCCGGGATTCCGGCCGCGCGGCAGGCCGCGATCTGCTCGGTGCGCGACGTCGCCAGGCCGTCCACGCCGCAATCCCGAAAAACCGCGGCGACGCGCGGATCCCCGTTGAAGCCCTTGATCACGCCCGTGACCGATATGCCGCGCGCAGCGCAGCGCGAGACAATCTCGCGCGCGTTGTGCCCAAGCTTTGTCAGATTGCACTCGATGAGCGGGTATTCCCTCGCGATTTCGTCCATGCGTGCTCCTAATATGATCTCATTGATGCCGTAATTTAAGGCTGCCACCATTATACGGCAGGCGCGACGGCTTTGGTAGCCCCGCCCGGCAGATTCCCGGCGCGGCCCTTTCGGGCCGGGAACATGCCAGGGCGCGGGAATGCCGTGCGTTTTATCGTCGCATTTCGTGAAATTATAAATATATAATCCCGCATCGGGCCTCGCGCGCCGTGCGCTCGCTTGTGCCGCCGCCTCCGGCGGTTGTATAATGGCGTAAGGAGAAAATGGGTTTTTATGGGGAAGCGGCGTCGTATCATCAAAAGCTTCGTCTCCGGAAGCGGCTCTATGCTGCGGCTTGCGGCGCTTTCGCTCGCGCTCGTGGCGCTGGCCATTTCCATCGCCTTCGTGCACTACAACAAGCTCAGCGAAAATTACGCAGAGCAGCTCTTCAGCCAGACGCTCGTGGGCGGCAGGGCCCCGCAGTACGAAGCGGCGCGCGCCGCGGCCAATTGGCTGGGCGCTTTCATGGCGGCGCTGCTCGCGGGCAGCTACGCCCTCATCGTCACGGTGTTTAGCATCGACAAGAAAAGGCTCGCCGCGGAAAACGCGCGCATGGCCGAGGAAAAGCTGCGCCTTCAGGCATCCGAGGAGCGCTACCGCCTCATCGCGCAGGACTCCGAGGCCATCATCGTCGAGATCAACTATACCGAGCAGGCAATCAAGGCCAACGCCATGTATGAATCCGTCACGGGAAAAAAGCCGGATTACGCCGGCTTCGTCGGCGGCGAGTACGTCTGCGCCGAGGACAGGACCGCCTTCTTCGAACTGGTTTCCCTCGCGTGCAGGACGGCGAAGCCCGCCCCGCGGGAGCTTCGCATGCGCGATCGCGAAGGGGGCTACCCGTGGTACTCGCTGCTCATGAGCGGCATCGCCGACGCGAACGGCAACGTCGCGCGGCTCGTGTGCAAGTTCACCAACATCGACGCGCAAAAACGCAGGCTCGCGCTTCTCGAGTTGCGCGCGCAGACCGACCCGCTGACCGGGCTCTACAACAAAACCGTCACGCAGGAGATCATCGAACGCGTGCTCCGCGACGAGGCGGAACTCGTTCACGCGCTGCTCATCATCGATCTGGACGACCTCAAGGGCATCAACGACAAATGCGGCCACATCGAAGGCGACCGGGCGATCGCCGAGCTCGCGGCGCTCATCCGCAGGCACTTCCGCGCGACGGACGTCGCCGGGCGCATCGGCGGGGACGAGTTCATGGTGTTCCTGAGGAACGTCCGCGGCGCCGAGCAGCTTCGCGGCGCGGTCGCGGCGCTCAGCAAGCGCATCAACGGGCTCAGCGTCGGCGAAAACGACCTCTGCCCGGTGAGCGTGAGCATCGGCGCGGTGCTCACGGAACCCGGCGCGCGCGCGAGCTTTTGCGAGCTCTACAAAAAAGCCGACGCCGCGCTCTACGGCGTCAAGCGCGAGGGGAAGAACGGGTTCGCGGTGTATGGGGGAATTGATGGTTGACTGCGGTTTGATTCGGCGCGGCCTTCGCTTGAAGCAGGCCGTTTTTTATTTCAATAGCGGGCGGCTCCCGGTCAAACGGAAGCCGCTCGCATATACGATTGTTATTTCAGTTTTTAATTGTCGATTACTTCGCGTCCACCTTGGCCATGTGCGCCACGAGGTCAACGAGCTTGCAGGAATAGCCCCACTCGTTGTCGTACCAGGCGACGAGCTTGACGAAGTGGTCGTTGAGGCTGATGCCCGCCAGCGCGTCGAAGATCGAGGTGCGCGGGTCGGTGTAGAAGTCGGAGGAAACCACGGCGTCCTCGGTGTAGCCGATGATGCCCGCCCACTCGGGGGATTCGCTTGCGGCCTTCATGACGGCCTTGATCTCGTCGTAGGTCGCGGCCTTCTCGAGGCGGCAGGTCAAATCGACCACGGACACGTCCACGGTGGGCACGCGCAGGCTCATGCCCGTCAGCTTGCCCTTGAGCTCGGGGATGACCTTGCCCACGGCCTTTGCGGCGCCGGTGGAGCTCGGTATGATGTTGTGCCCGGCCGCGCGGCCGCCGCGCCAGTCCTTGCTCGAGGGGCCGTCGACGGTCTTTTGCGTGTTGGTGATCGAGTGGACCGTGGTCATGAGGCCCTCGACGATGCCGAACCTGTCGTTGATGACCTTGGCAAGCGGCGCAAGGCAGTTGGTGGTGCAGCTCGCGTTGGATACGACGGTCATATCCTTCGTGTAGGAATTGTGGTTGACGCCCATGACGAACATCGGCGCGTCGCTCGAGGGCGCGCTGATGGCGACCTTCTTCGCGCCGCCCTTGAGGTGCTCGCTCGCCTTCTCGATGGTGGTGTTGATGCCCGTGCACTCGAGTATGTACTCGGCGCCGCACTCGCCCCAGGGGATGTCGCACGCCTTCATCTGCGCGTACACGCTGATCTCCCTGCCGTTGACGACAAGCTTGCCGTCCCTAGCGCACACGTCGCCCTTGAAGGTGCCGTGCACGGTGTCGTACTTGAACATATAGACCATGTACTCCGCGTCCGCGAAGGGGTCGTTGATGCCCACGATTTCCACTTCCGGATTTCCGATCGACGCGCGGAACGCGAGCCTCCCGATGCGGCCGAACCCGTTGATGCCGATTTTGACAGCCATATTTGTCCCTCCTCTAAGAATTCTTGATACCTAATATCTTTCAGCCCAAGTCAGGGCCGTCTCCCCTTCATTTTTCCAGTTATATGATATACCCGGACCGTTAATTTTGCAACAATGTCGTACGCGGCTTTCCACAATCGAAACGATGCCCCGCGCGATATAAGTTATTGTTATATCGCGCTCCGGTTTCACTTGAGGTTTTCCGGGTTGAGGCACTTGAGCTCGTCCGGCACGAACAGGCCGTCCTTCCTCACGAGCACGCCGTCGAAGTACATCTCGCCCCCGCCGTACTCGGGCGTCTGGATGCACACGAGGTCCCAGTGGATTTCGGACTTGTTGCCGTTGTCGCACTCGTCGTAGCACGCGCCGGGCGTGAAGTGGAAGGAGCCGCAGATCTTCTCGTCGAAGAGCGTGTCCTTCATGGGGAAGGTGATGTACGGGTTCACGCCGATGGCGAACTCGCCCACGTGTTTGGCGCCCTCGTCGCGCTCGAACACGGCCCTGGCGCGCGCGGTGTCGTTGGCCGATACGTCCGCGAGGCGGCCGTCCCGGTAGGTCAGGCGGATGTTCTCGTAGGTGAACCCCTCGAAGAGCGAGGGCGTGTTGAACGTGATCTGCCCGTCGATGCTGCCCTGCACGGGCGCCGTGAACACCTCGCCGTCGGGGATGTTCAGTTCGCCCGCGCACTTGATGGCGGGCAGGCCCTTGATGGAGAACGAGAGGTCTGTGCCGGGGCCCGCGATGCGCACGCGGTCGGTCTTTTCCATGAGCGCGACGAGGGAATCCATCGCGCGGCTCATCTTCGAGTAGTCGAGGCAGCAGACGTTGAAGTAGTAATCCTCGAACGCTTCGGTGCTCATATTGGCGGATTGCGCGAGCGCCGGCGAAGGATAGCGCAGCACGCACCACTTCGTTTTGGGCACGCGGATCTTGCCGTGCACGGGCTCGCCGTATACGCCGCCGCGAAGCTGGTTCTTCTCCTGCGGCACGTCCGCGTTCTCCGCGGTATTGCAGGCGCTCCTGACGCCGATGTAGGCCTGCATATTCTCCATCAACAGGCCGTCCACCTTCGCGTCGAGCTCGAGCTGCTCGCGGACGCAGCCCATCGCGAGTGCGCGGCCGACGCGGGAATCCCTGAGCCACACGTGCGGCAGGCCGCCCGCGGCGTAGGCCTCGCGCACGAGCTGTTCGACGAGATCGCGGCAGCCGTCGTAGGCCTCGACGAGCAGGTGCTCGCCGGGCCGGATCTTGCAGGAAAAGCCGATGAGGTTCTTCGCGAGCGTTTTGATGCGGGGATCGACCATATTCCGTTACTCCTTATCTTTGCTGTTGATCTTTTCGGCGACGACGTAGAGGGGCCTGCCCCGCACCTCGTCGTAGATTCTGTTGAGATACGCGCCCTGCACGCCCATGGCGGCGAGGATCAGCCCGTCGAGCAGCACAAGGCCGCACAGCCCCCAGAGCCACGGGGCCGCTCCCACGGTGGCGGCTATAACGGCGAGCGCGACGAAGCCCAGAAGCGAGAGCCCCATGAGGGCGACCCCCGTGCCGCCCGCGGCGGTCAGCGGCCGGTACGAAAAGCCGAGTATGCCGTCGAACGCGAGGCGGAGCATCTTTTTGAGCGTATACTTCGTGCTGCCCGCGACGCGCTCGTGCCGGACGTACTCGACCGGCACCGCATTGAAGCCCATCCAGCCGCTCATGCCGCGAAGGAAACGGTTGTGCTCGCGCATTTTAAGGAACACGTCGGCGACCTTGCGGTCCAGCAGGCGGAAATCCCCCGTGTCGAGCGGGATCGGGTACGCGCTCATGGCGTTGAGCAGCCTGTAGTAGCAGTGCGCCGTAAACTTTTTAAGGAAGGTCTCCCCCTCGCGCTTGAGGCGCTTGCCGTAGGCGATGTCCGCGCCGTTCTCCCAGGCCTTGACGAGCTCGCCTATGACCTCGGGCGGGTCCTGCAGATCCGCGTCGATGACGATGAGCGCGTCGCCGCGGGCTTCGTCCATGCCCGCCGTCACGGCGAGCTGGTGGCCGAAGTTTCTGGAGAACGAGATCACGCGCACGTTGCCGTTTCCCCCGGCGATGGCGCGAAGATGCGCCATGGTGGAATCCCGGCTGCCGTCGTTGACGTAGATGATCTCGAACGCGTAAGGCAGCGCCGACATCGCGGCATACATGCGCGCGAACGAGGCGTCTATGGCCTCCTGCTCGTTGAAAACGGGCACGATCAGCGAAAGCGTTTTTGCCATAACATCCATCCTTTAGCTTCTTTAGCATTGATTGGAACCCGTTTCATTATACCCGCGGCCGCGGTTTTCTACAAGACGGGAGGGCAATATCGGCGCGGCGTATTGGTTTCCCCGCGAATATGGGGTATAATGATGGCTGAAAATAAACTTAAAAGGAGATATATTTTATGCCGCTCGTCACCTCGGCCGATATGTTCAGGAAAGCCTACGAGGGCGGATACGCCATAGGCGCGTTCAACGTCAACAACATGGAGATCATACAGGGCATCACCGAGGCCGCCAAAGAGCTGCGCGCCCCGCTGATCCTCCAGGTCAGTTCCGGCGCGCGCAAGTACGCGAACCACACGTATCTGATGAAGCTCGTCGAGGCCGCCATCCTCGAAACGGGCCTGCCCATCTGCCTGCACCTGGACCACGGCGACACGTTCGAGCTGTGTAAAAGCTGCGTGGACGGCGGCTTCACGAGCGTGATGATCGACGGCAGCCACCACGGCTACGAGGAGAACGTCGCGCTCACGGCCAAGGTCGTCGAATACGCGCACGCGCACGGCGTCGTCGTCGAGGGCGAGCTCGGCCGCCTCGAGGGCGTGGAGGACGACGTCAGGGTCGCCGCGGGCATGGGCAGCTACACCGACCCCGATCAGGTATACGATTTCGTGACGCGCACGGGCGTCGATTCCCTCGCCATCGCCATAGGCACGAGCCACGGCGCATACAAGTTCAAGCCCGGCACGAAGCCGCTGCTTCGCTTCGACATACTCGAGGAGGTTCAGCGGCGCCTGCCCGGCTTCCCCGTCGTGCTGCACGGGGCCAGCTCCGTGATGCCCGAGTTCGTCAGAATGATCAACGAGAACGGCGGCAGCATGCCCGACGCCGTGGGCATCCCTGAGGATATGCTCAGGAAGGCGGCCGGTATGGCCGTGTGCAAGATCAACATCGACTCGGACCTCCGCCTCGCGATGACCGGCACCATCCGCAGGTATCTCGCCGAGCATCCGGCCGATTTCGACCCGCGCCAGTACCTCAAGCCCGCGCGCGAGGCCATCAAGGGGATGGTCGCGCACAAGCTCGAGAACGTGCTCGGCTGCGTCGGCAAAGCATAATATGGAAAAGGAAGGCGGCGACGTGATCGCCCTCACGGACAGCGAGGGCAGCGAGCTTCTTTTCGAGATACTCGACGTGGTGCCCTACGAAGGGCGCTTCTTCGCCGTGCTGCTGCCCGTGGAGGATGAAAGCTCCGAGGTGACCATACTCGAGGCGCTCGGCGGCGACACGCCGGAAGAGGAGTATCTCGAGGGCATAACGGACGGAGCGCTGCTCGAAGCCGTGTTCGGGCTGTTCAAGCAAAGATGCGCGCGGGACGGGGAATGAACGAATTTCGCGCCGGCGGCCGGCCGCTTTACAGGCCGGCCGCCGGCATTGACAAGCCGTTTATGATAATAGTACAATGATCGACATCATAATCCGCAATCATCTTTATATTTAAGGAGAACAGAATGGAAACATACCGGCGCAGGTGGGGCGATCGGAAGGACGGGCGCAAGCTGCGCTCGCTCGACCCGATCACGCGCGTGTCCTCGTACATCATGGTCAACCGCAGCGGCGCGTCGAACTATTTCATAGACAGCGTCGACATCGACGAAATCGAACGCTACATCCGCCACAAGCGCAGGGACGAAAACCTTTCGGGCTTCGGCATCATGCACGTGCTCATCGCGGCCTACGTGCGCTGCATCTCGCAAAAGCCCGCGGCCAACCGCTTCATTTCGGGGCAGAAGGTCTACCAGCGCTTGGGCATCGAGATCAACATGGCCGTCAAGGTCGAGATGACCACCGAGGGCGCGGAAACCATCATCAAGATCCGCCCGGAGCGCGACGCCACGGCGACGGACATCTACCACCTCATGACGAAGGAAATCGAGGCCTCCCGCAGCGCGTCCAACAGCGATTTCGATAAGCTCGCCAAAGTGTTCAACCTGATCCCCGGGCTCGTGCTCAAGTTCGCCGTGTGGTTTCTCAAGCTACTCGATTATTTCGGCCTGGTCCCCAAGTCCCTGCTGGACCTGAGCCCGTTCCACGGCTCGATGTTCATCACCTCCATGGGGTCTCTCGGCATACCGCCGGTGTTCCATCATCTCTATGATTTCGGCAACGTGCCCATCTTCTGCTCCTTCGGCGCCAAGCAGCGCCGCACGGAGCTTTTGCCCGACGGCGCCGTGACCGAGCGCCGCTACATCACCTATACCTGGGTCACGGACGAGCGCATCTGCGACGGGTTCTATTATTCGAGCGCGTTCAAGCTCATCAAGTCCATTTTGAAGGACCCGTTCCAGCTCGATTCCCCGCCGGAAAAGGTTTATGAGGACGTGGAGTAATTGACAATCAATGGGGAACAGGCGGGCTCTCGTTTTACGGATGGGAGCCCGTTGTCGTCCGCATCGCGGGCGGATAATATCCGCCCCTACGGCGAACAAAAAACGGCCCGCGCCCGTAAAAGCGAAGGCCGCCCGGATCAATCTTGATTGTCCATTGCCGATTGTCAATTGTTTACGTTCAGCCCCTCGAGCGTTTTCTGCGCCTCCTCCCACGCCCGATACAGCTTGTCCAGCTCCGCGCGCTGAATCTCCATGGCGGCGCTGAGTTCGCCTGCTTTGACGTAGTCCGAGGCGACGGAGGGCTCGGCGAGCTTTTCTTCCATGCGGCGAAGCTCCGCTTCGCATTTGGCCACGCGCTCCTCGGCGCGGCGCGCCTCGCCCGCGGCGCGGTTGAGCGCGCTCTGGCGCTCCTTCTTCGCCCGGTAATCCTCCGCGGGTGCGGAGCGGTTGGGTTCCCTGGGCGCGTCGGACTGCGCGCGCCGCTCCGCCTTCTGCTCGAGATAATCCTCATAGCCTCCGAGGTATTCCTCTATGCCGTCCTCCCCCATCTCGAGCACGCGGTCGGCGAGCCGCTCCACGAGGTAACGGTCGTGCGTGACGATGAGCATGGTGCCCTCGTAATCCTCGAGCGCGGCCTCGAGCGCCTCGCGCGAGGCGATGTCGAGATGGTTGGTCGGTTCGTCGAGCACAAGGAAGTTCGCGCCCGAGAGCATGAGCTTTAGCAGTTGCACGCGCGCCTTCTCGCCGCCCGAGAGCGCGCCCATCTTTTTGAACACATCGTCCCCGCGGAAAAGGAACGCGCCGAGCGCGCGGCGGATGTCCGTGTCGCTCATTTGCGGATAGAGCTCGCGCACCTCCTCGACGGGCGTGAATTCCGGATGGGATACGGCGAGGTTCTGCTCGTAATAGCCCGGCTGCACGTTCGCGCCGAGATACGCTTCGCCGCAATCCGGGCGCTCCTTTTTAAGCAATATGCGCAGCAGCGTGGTCTTGCCGCAGCCGTTGGGGCCGAGAAGAAAGGCGCGCTCGCCTCTTTTTATGAGTAAACTGGTGTCCGAAAAGACCTTCCTCCCGCCGTAGGACTTGGCGATGCGGCGGGCTACGGCCACGTCGTTGCCGCTCACGGCCCTCGCATGGAAATGGAAGCGGATGGCGGCGGTTTCCCGCTCGGGCGCCACGAGCGTGGCGCGCAGCCTGTCCGCCTGCTTCTGCTTGGAGGCTGCGGTGATGAAGTTCCTTTCCTGCCCCCAGCGGCGCTGCTGCTCGACGATGCGCTCGATGCGCGCGATCTCCTTTTGCGTGCGCGCGTACTTGCGGCGAAGGAACTCCTGCTCGTCCGCCATGAGCTCCGCGTGGCGCGAGTAGTTGCCCTCGCTGGCGTAGAGGCGTCCGTTGAGGATTTCCATCGTGCGGCCCGTCACGTGGTCGAGGAAATAACGGTCGTGCGACACCACGATGAACGCGCCGGGATAGCTTTTGAGGAACTCCTCGAGCCAGGCGACGGCGTCGAGGTCGAGGTGGTTGGTAGGCTCGTCCAGCAGCAGCAGATCCGCGCCCGAGAGCAGCACCGAGGCGAGCTGCGCCTTGTTGCGCTGGCCTCCGCTCATCTGAAAAAGCGGCTTGCCGAGCTCCTCCTCCGTGAAGCCGAGGCCCAGCAGAGTCGCGCGCGTTCGGCTTTTATAGGTGAGTCCGCCTTCGAAAGCAAACCTCTCGCGCAGCTCGTGCTGGCGCAGGATCAACTGGTCGAGCGTCCGGCCCGAAGCCTCCCCGAGTTGCGCGTTCATCGCCTCAAGCTCCGCCTCCGCGTCGATGAGCGGCTGAAACGCCCGCAGCGTCTGCACGTAGACGGTGCAGTCCGTGTCGACCACCGTCTGCTCCATGGTCATGATGCGCGCGCCGCGGCTGCGGTAAAAGCCGCCGCCGTCGGGCGCTTCCTGCCCCGCGAGCATGCGGAACAGCGTGGTCTTGCCGCAGCCGTTGACGCCCACGAGCCCCACGCGGTCCTTTTCGTTGATTTCAAAGCTTACGTTGTCGAACAATACGCGTTCGACGAAAACCTTTTTGACTTCGTGCGCCGATATAACAGGCATAATGCCGTACTCCTGATTTTTATTCGGGGGAAACGAGCCATACGTCCCTCCCCGTTTCCTTCGCGAGGGCCACGGTGTTGCGCGTGCCTCCCGCCTTGCCGTCGTACACCGCGATGACGAGCGAGCTGTTTTCGACCATGAAGCCGTTCCTGCGCTGCATGGCGGCGGAGCCGCTTTTTTCCGAGCAGACCGCGCAGCGTGCGGCGCCCAGCACGATGGCCTCGTACCGCGCCCGATGCTCCCGGGGAAGCGAGAGCGCATAGGCCGGATACGGCACCGCGCAGACCAGTTCCATGCCGCGCAGCACTTTCGAGAGCGCGAGCACGGCCTCGGCCGCGTAGGTATCCACGCCCTGCGCCATGCCCGAGAGGAACGTGCGGTAGCCGCGCGCATACGCCGCGACGATGCTCTCGACAAGCCGGAACTTCAGCGCGTCGCAGCGGGGATCGTCCTCGTTCCCGCCCCAGGGGAGCTTTTGCGGGCGATAGCCCGTGAAGCACGCGGTCGCCGCGGGCTCCATATCAGAAGCGGTTGCGGACCTTCTCCGCGAAGCCGAGGAAATCCTTTATTTCAAGCGCCGTCCCGTCGTCGAGCACGGCCCTGCCCGTGAAGCAGCCGAACACCTGATGCTGGTCGCTCTCTATGACGAGCGCGTTCGTGCGGCTGGCGCGGTCGAGTATGGGTATGAAGTCCATCTCGAACCTGCCGTCGTCGCTCGAGAAGGTCCAGGGCTTGAGGTAGTTCGCCTCCGGTATGTGGAAGGCTACCTGCGAGAGCTTGTGCCCGCGCCCGCCGTAAAAGAGCATGTTCTCGCTCGCGGCGGACGTGTCCCCGAAGCCGTACCCGATGTTGAAGCCGAGAAGTTTGCCGTTCACGACGCCGTTGCCGTTGCCCCAATACCACGTGTTGTCGTAGGTCCATACGCCGCGCCCCCAGTCGAGCGTCGCGAACGCCGTTTCCGGCCGGAACGCGTGCGACAGATCGCCCAGGGTGAACGAGCCTTCGGCGCGCATGCAGTTGATCTTCTGATTGTAATAAAAATGCCCGCTTTTATCGAAAGGCGTGGCGACGACCATGGAATCCGTCTCCGGCTGCGCGAGCGCAAGCTCGCACTCGAGCGGCTTCCCGTCGAGGAAATCGCCGAAGCGGCAGGAAATCAGCCGCTCGCCCGGTTTGACGCGAAAGGCCATCTGCACGCGCTTGTCGCCATAGAGCGTGTCGCCCGAAACGGAGGTTTCCGGCAGGCCGAATTTGCCCATCGGGAAGGCGGTCATGACCGTGGCCGTCCTTTCCCAGGGCCTGCCGAAGTCGAGCGCCGAGGCCGAGATCAGACCCATGTAGGAATTGTCCGCGATCGTGAAGGCGACGCCGAAGGAATCGTCGCAGACGATGTAATAATCCCACTCCTTGACGCGGGTTTTGCCAGCGCGGATGTCCGCGCGGCGATAGACGGGCTGGAGGCTCCGCGCCCATCCGGGCTCGGCCACGTTGCCCCGCGCGTCGAGAAGCGGCGCGCTCTTCGTGATTTCATGCTGCATGGCGGTCCTCCCAATCCCGAATTTCTTCATGATAATTATAGACGCTATGGATTTCGACCGCAATATGAACATTTTTCAGCAATCGAAGAAGCGGCTCTGCCGCTTCTTCGAAAATTGCGCGCTTCGCCTGAAATGCGGTATATTCCGGGCGGTAAAGCGCGATCAATACGAAAGCCAAGGGGCTGCGCCCCCTTGACAATTCCCAAGGTATTCACAAACTGTTTTTTTGACATCTCTCGACAAAAACCGAATCCGCAGGTATAATTTGCCTATGGAAAGCAAATGGGCCTTTAGGCGGGAGCGCAAGCACCGCCTCATATCCGCGCTCAGGAGCCTGCGCATTCCCATCATGACGGCGCTCGGCATATTTGTCGCGGCGTTTTTTTTGATTCCGCTCGCCTTCAACGGCATTTCCGGCCCCTCGAGCATGGCGCTCGCGGCCGACGCTCCCCCGGCGAGCGCCGCGCCCGCGTCCCCTGTTTCGCCCATCCCGTCCCCTCCGAACGCTTCCGAAACCGCGCAGCCGGGCGTCGTTCCCGAAACGGACATGCCCGGGGAGACGTCTCCGGCGCCGGAAACCGGCCAAACGGCCGATCCCGAGACGGACTATGCGCGGCTCGCCTACGGCGAAACGGACAGGCAGGTGCAATCGATCCAGCAGAGGCTGATGAACCTTTTTTACATGGAGAGCGACGAGCCGACCGATTACTTCGGCGCGGAGACCGAGGCCGCGCTCAAGCGCTTCCAGCGCTCGCATTATATGAAGGAAACCGGCGTCGCGGACCCGCTCACGCAGGCGGTGCTCTTCTCGCAGAGCGCGAAGCCCTACGTCCTCGAGAAGGGCTATACCGGGGAGGACGTGCGCACGCTCCAGGCGCGGCTCGAGGAGCTCGGCTACTATTCGGATAAGCTCAACGGCTATTTCGGCACGGCCACGCAGCGCGCGCTCTCGGTCTTCCAGACGAAGAACGGCCTCGCCGCCGACGGCTGCGCGGACATCGAAACGCGGGAGCGGATCTACTCCCCGAACGCGCGGCCCGCCGTCGACCCGCCTACGCCCAGCCCGGCGAGGACGCCGAAACCCTCGCCCACGCCGACCAAAACGCCCAAGGGCTCTCCCACCGCCGCGCCGACGAACGCCCAGGAACCGACCGCCGCGCCTACGGGCGGCGCCTGGGGCCCCATCGGCTCGGATGCGCCGGGCGGCGCCTCCCCGACGGACGCGCCCGCCTATACGCAGACGCCCATAGAGCCGGGCGGCAATGTGGAGGCTTTCATCGCCGTCGCCAGGGATCAGCTCGGCAAGGGCTACGTCCTGGGCACGGAGGGGCCGGATACGTTCGACTGCTCCGGCCTCGTCGTCTACTGCCTGCGCGCCGTGGGCATGAAGGTAAGCCGCTACACCGCCTCCGGCTTTTCGCAGGTCAACTCCTGGGCGACGGTCTACGGCAAGGAGAACCTGCGCCCCGGCGACCTCCTGTTCTATAAGAGCGACGGAAGCTCCAGCGCCTACGTCACGCACGTGGCCATCTGGCTCGGCGGCAACCAGCTCCTGCACGCCTCGACGAGCGCGGGCAAGGTCTGCGTCGCCTCGTGGAGCACGTGGTCGGACAACAACTTCCTGTTCGCGAAACGGGTATTTTAAGCAACTGACGAATGAACTCAAGCGCCTTTCGCTTCAACGGCGAGGGGCGTTTTGGTTGTCGCAGGAGCGGAAATGATCCGCGCGCGACGCTGACCGGAGCGATTTTCCGCATCACCTTCTCCCGGCGAAGCCGCCCCCCCTTCTCCCCACGGAAAAAGCCCCCGCCGCGCGGAGGCCCTTTCCGGAAGTCCCTGTTTGCCGGAGGAAACTTTTCGTTCAAACCGTTGTGGATCGCTTACATGATCATCCTTCGATATTTCGCCGCGAGCGCCTCGAGGGCCTCGAAGAAGGCCGCCGCCTCGCGCCGGTCGAACCGCTGCGCGGTCTGCGCGCGCACCTCCTTGTCGCGGTACGGATCGAACGCGGGTGTGCCTTCCGCCTCGAGCTCGAGTATGATCTCGCGCACGAGCGCGGGGTCGCTTTTGACCAGCGCGCGGTATTTGTTCTGGTAGCGCAGCATTTTCCTCGTGTCGCCCTCGCCCATGTTGAGCGTGCACGCGCGCACCGACATGCCGCGCGCCTGCGCCGAGAGCACCTCGCGCATGAGCGCGCGTACCTCCTCCTCCGTGAAGGGGACGAACGCCGCGCTGTGGAACGCCGCGCCCTCGCACGCGCCCTCCTTCACGCGCGCGTAATAGTAATTGCGGATGCTGTTGGGCTTGCGCCCCGTCTGCATCGCCACCTCGTCGAACACGCTCTTGAGCGGCTGCCCGTGCTCCCGCGCCTTTTTCGCACGCTCGAAGAGCAGCGTTTCCTCGGCCTCGCTCCAGCCCGGGCGCGCCGCGCGCTCCATCCTGCATATCTCCATATCGTCAGACCCCCTGTTGGATTTTACAGATATTGTTTCCAACCGTTGCAATAATATACCTATTCATAGAAATGCAAAAAAATAAGCGGCCCCGCGCGGGAGCCGTTTTTTGCCTCGGATTCGCCTGAATTGCCCGGCGCGGACATCCCCCGCGCCCGCGGCGGCGGCCGCGGCGGCGGCCGCGGCGAGCGCGGGAGCGAGCACGCGGCGCGAAAAACGCGCCGCACGGTTTTTATCGCGGAACCCGGGGAATTGTGTTTTTTACGTCCCGCTCGCCTGTTCCAGCCCCATCACGAAGCGGTAGAGCGGCTTCATGAGGACGAACGCCTCCCTCGTTTCGTCAAATATTTCCCGGGAAAACGTCTTTTCGATGTCCTTCGAGAAAAAGCACCAGCTTACGCCTTTGCGGTTGAGATAGGGCTTGACCGCCTCGGGCGCGGCGGGAAAACGATCCTTTTTGAAAAGCTCGCCCCGCACCTCGAAGCCGCGCGCGAGAAGGGGCGCCGAGAGGTCGAGCAGCTTTTGCGGGTTCGCGAGCGCGCGCTCGCGGAAGGGCTTCATCAAAGCGGGATTCGCGTCGTACATGCCCATGCCGTAGCCGTAGCCGCCCGGCTCGATTTCGAAATAGACGCAGAAGCTCTCGCTCGTGCGGCTCTCGGCGGGCTTGAAGCCGATCCAGCCGTGGTCGCGGTAAGGCAGCTTGTTCTTTGAAAAGCGCGTATCCCGGTTCATGCGCGAGACCAGCACGCTCATGCGCGTGTCGAAATCCGGGTTCATCTCGAGCGCGGCGGGGATCAGGTCGTTTGCGAGCGCGCGCATGGGCTGCTGCACGACCCGGCGGCAGCGCTCCCGGTTGGCGTCGAAAAACGCCTTCTCATTGTTGAAGCCGAGTTCGAGGAAAAACTTGAACGCATCGGGCGTGAAGCCGGAAAATCCCTGCGGTTGCATGAAAACACTCCTTGATGATCCTTGATTTGTTAATCACGAAGGGGCGGACGCTTCCGCCCGCCCCATTTTACCACCGGATTGATCTAAAATACTAGCGTTCTTCGCGGAAATACGCGAGGCCGAGGCTGGTCGGGGGCTGGTCCTCCTTCTTGTGGCGGAGGGAAACGAAGATCAGCACCGCGATGGTGACCGCGTAGGGCAGCATCTTGAAGAGCTCCTGCGAGCTTCGCGTGAGGCCGGGTATGTAGTAATAGAGCCAGAACAGCGCGCCGAACAGATACGCGCCCCAGATGGCGCGCGTGGGCTTCCACGTCGCGAATATGACCAGCGCCACCGCGAGCCAGCCGAGGCCCTCTATGCTGCCGTCCGTCGACCAGGTGCCCTTGATGTAGTCGATGGTGTAATACAGCCCGCCGAAGCCCGATATACCCGCGCCCACGCAGGTAGCCACGTACTTGTATTTGGTGACGTTGATGCCCGCGGCGTCCGCCGTGGCGGGATTCTCGCCCACTGCGCGCAGGTTGAGCCCGACGCTCGTGCGGTTGATAAACCAGCTCACGAACACCGCGACCAAAACCGCGAGGTACGCGAGAAAACCGTAGGAGAAGAAGATTTTGCCTATGGCGCCCGTTTCGGTCGAAAGGTACGGCATGGTCGTGCGGAAGGCCGAGCTCGTGAGCGCGACGGAAATCTGCCCCACGCCGCCCGCCATCTTGTTGAGCGTACCGCCGAATAGGTTCGCGACGCCGCCGCCGAATATGGTCAGCGTCAGGCCCGTGACGTTCTGGTTCGCGCGAAGCGTAATGGTCAGCACCGCGTAGATCAGCCCGCCGATCATCGCCGCCAGGAAGCACGCGCCGAAGGTGACCAACAGCGCGACGAGGCCGTTCGGGTTGGCGGCGCTTCTCTCGTAGAAAAAGGCGGCGACGAGCCCCGCGATGCCGCCCAGGTACATCACGCCCGGCACGCCGAGATTCAGGTTGCCCGACTTTTCGGCGAGTATCTCGCCCACCGCGCCGAAGAGGATGACCGTACCGAAGGCGACGGCCGCCTGTATGAGGGAAATCAGCTGCGTCATTTTCCGGCCTCCTTTATCCTGCCGCGGAAACGGACCTTGAAATTGATGAAGAATTCGCTGCCGAGTATGAAGAAGAGTATGATGCCCGTGATCATCTCGGAAACGAAGTCGTTGAGGTCGAACTGCGAGGCGATCTGGACCGCGCCCTTGTCGAGGAACACCAGAAGCCCCGAGATCAGCACCATCACGAGCGTGTTGAACTTCGAGAGCCAGGCGACGATGATCGCCACGAAGCCCTTCCCGCCCGCCGTGCTCGTGGAGATCGTGTGCCCCGCGCCCGCGACCGCGATGAAGCCCGCGACGCCGCAGATCGCGCCGGAAATGAGCATGGTGCGGATGACGACCTTCCTCACGTTGATGGCAGCGTAGCGCGCGGTGTTCTCGCTCTCGCCGACGACGGCGATCTCATATCCCTGCTTGCTGTACCGGAGGTACAGGTACATCAATATGGTCAGCGCCAGCACGATGATGACGTTGAGCAGGTACATCTGCCCGAATATCGCGGGGAACCAGCCGCCCTTGCTGAGCTGGTTGATGACGCCCACGGTGTTGGAGCCGTAGGGGTTCTCCCACAGGGCGACGAAGTAGGAGGTGACCTGTATGGCGATGTAGTTCATCATCAGCGTGAAGAGCGTTTCGTTCGCGTTCCACACCGCCTTGAACACGCCGGGGATGAGGCCCCACACCGCGCCCGCCGCGGCGCTGGCGAGGAACATCAGCATCAGCAGCGGAACGAGCGGGATGGAGTTGCCCGCGTAGATCATCAGCGCCGCCGACACGATGCCCCCCGCGAGTATCTGCCCTTCCGCGCCGATGTTCCAGAAGCGCATCTTGAACGCGGGCGCGAGGCCGACCGAGATGCAAAGCAGCATCATCAGATCGCGTATCGTGACCCAGGAGCGCTTGACGGTGCCGAACGCTCCGCTGAACATAGCCGCGTACACTCTGACCGGGTTGAGCCCCGTGAGCGCGAATATGATGACGCCGCACACCACGAGCGAGGCGAACAGCGCGGCGGCGCGGAACAGCCACGAGCGCCACAATTCGATGGACGCGCGCTTGCTGATGCGCACGAACGGTTCCCTGACTTTATCAACCGACATTGTCGCACCTCCCGCTCAGGTGGGTCATCATGAGGCCCACCTCCTCCTTGGTGGTATTGCGCCCGTCCACGATACCGCTGATCCTGCCCGCGCAAAGCACGAGTATGCGGTCGCACAGTTCGAGCAGCACGTCGAGGTCCTCGCCGACGTAGATGACCGCCGCGCCGCGTTCCTTCTGCTTGTTGAGCAGGTGGTAGATCGTATAGGAAGTGTTGATGTCGAGGCCGCGCACGGCGTACGCCGTCATCAAAAGCGAGGGGGCCGAGGAGATCTCGCGCCCGACGAGCACCTTCTGCACGTTGCCGCCCGAAAGCTTCCTGACCGGCGTGTACAGGCTCGGCGTGACGACCTCGAGCTCCTCGACGACGGTTTTGGCGAGCCTTTGCGGCTCCTGCCGGTTGGTGAAGAAGCCGGGGCCTTCGCTGTAGGAGCGCAGCATCATGTTGTCCGGCAGATCCATGCTGCCCACGAGCCCCATGCCCAGCCTGTCCTCCGGCACGAACGCGAGGCTCACGCCGAGGCGCTTGATGTCCCTGGGGCTCTTGCCCGCGAGCTCCGTCGCGGGCCGGCCGGGAACCGGCGTAAAGAGGATCGACGCTCCGGGCTGCGCCGGCTGCAATCCCGCGATGGCCTCGAGCAGTTCCTTCTGGCCGCTGCCCGAAATGCCGGCGATGCCGAGCAGCTCGCCGCCGCAGGCCGTGAAGCTGACGTTGTCGAGCTTTTTGACGCCGTCCTTGTCTATGACCGTGAGGTTCTTCACGACCAGGCGCTCGCAGCCATCCTTGCACGCGGGCCTGTCGATGTTGAGCGACACCGCGCGGCCGACCATCATCTCGGTGAGCTGCTGTATGCAGGTGTCGCAGGTCGGGATGTCCCCGATGTATCTGCCCTTGCGCAGAACCGCCACGCGGTCGGAAATTTCCATGACCTCGTGCAGCTTGTGCGTGATGATGACGATGGCCTTGCCGTCCTCCTTCATGTTGCGCATGACGGCGAAAAGTTTTTCCGTTTCCTGCGGGGTCAAAACCGCCGTGGGTTCGTCGAGTATGAGTATGTCCGCCCCGCGGTAGAGCACCTTGACGATTTCAAGCGTCTGCTTCTCGGAAACGGACATGTCGTAAACCTTTTTGTCCGGGTCGATCGCGAAGCCGTATTTGTCGCAGATCTCCCTCACCGCGGCGCGCACGCGCTTGAGGTCGATGAGCTTATGCTCGTTGAGGCCCAGTATGATGTTTTCGGCGGCGGAAAGCAAATTCACCAGCTTGAAATGCTGGTGGATCATGCCTATGCCAAGCTCGAACGCGTCCTTGGGGGATGTGATGGACACCTTTTTGTCGCACACATAGATCTGCCCGCCTTCCGGCAGATAAATGCCCGAGAGCGTGTTCATGAGCGTGGTCTTGCCGCTGCCGTTTTCGCCGAGCAGGGCGAGTATTTCGCCGTGGCGGATCTCGAGCGACACCTTATCGTTGGCGACCACTTCGCCGAAGGTCTTTGTGATGTCGACCATCCGGATTGCGCATGAAGTATCCAAGCGAATCGTCCTTTCCGATCAGAGTGGGGATATACAGCATTATGTTACCATGCAAAAGGTTTGATGTAAATAAAAAAACTTTTAGGAAAAATGAAAAAAAGAGGGGCCTTTTCCATTCGCGGCGGCACGAAACCGGCTGTTTCCGGCAGGCGCGGACGGACGGCCGAAACGAAAGGGAGGGCGGTGTTTGGCCGCCCTCCCGGGGTCGCATGGCTTATTGCGCGTTCAGTTCGGTGATGCCGTCGATGCGAAGCGCAAAATACGGCGCGCTGCGCAGCTTGGACTCGTAGAAGATGCCGTTCTCGATGGGATCGCCCGTGTCGCCCTTATAGTCGCCGTCGGTATCGATGGCGAGGTAGGTCGTCAGCTGCTGCCCGTCCACGGTGAACTTCGCGGTGTCGAACACCTGCACGGAGCCGTCCTTGATGCCGGCCTCAACCTCGGCCACCTTCTCGGCGGTGCCCGGCGCGCAGCTCGCCCCGAGCTCGGAGATCATGTTGGTGCCGGTGGCGTAGCCCTCGGACCAGTCGGTCACGATTTCCTCGCCCTTGACGGCGCAGTTGAAGGCGTAGGTGTAGTAGACGCTCCAGTTGTTCTGCGCGCTGGTGAGCGCGGCGTTGGGCGCGACGGGGATCATGTCGACGTTATAGCCCACGCAGTAGACCGTGGTGCCGGCGTTGAGCAGGGCTTCGCAGGCGGACGGCGCGCCGGTGGAGTCGGCGTGCTGGCTGATGATGATGCAGCCGCGCGACACGAGGGAGTTGGCGGCCTCGGCCTCGGCGGTCGGGTCATACCAGGAGTTGGTATAGGTGACATCCATCTGCACGTTGTCGACGATGGACTTCACGCCCAGATAGAAGGCGGTGTAGCCGGAAACCACCTCCGCGTAGGGGAACGCGCCGACGTAGCCGATCTTGATGGTGCCGTCCGGATTCTTGTTGGAATCGAGGACCTTGTTCTCGTCGACGAGCTGCTTGAGCTTCATGCCGGCCACGACGCCGGAAACGTAGCGGGATTCAAACGTGTGCGGGAACGCGTTCTTGTAGTTGGGGAGCCCGCTCAGGGCGCCCTTATCGCCCGTCATGGAGACGAACACGACTTCCGGATTCTCCTCGGCGGCGCGCAGCATGTGGTCCTGATGGCCGTAGCTGTCCGAGAAGATGTAGCTGCAGCCCTGCTCGACGAGGTCGATGGCGGCGTCGTAGCACTTCTCATTCTCCTCGACGTTGTACTTCCAGAAGATCTGGGTCTTTTCGTCGATCCCCACCGCGGCGACCGCGGCCTTGATGCCGTTGATGTGCGCCGCGTCGTAGCCCGTGTTCTCATCGTGCACGAGTATGATGCCGATCTTGAGGGTCTTTGCGCCGCCGCTGCCGGCATCGCATGCTGTTGCGAGGGCGAGCACCATGGCGAGGGCGATCACGATGGCAAGCAGTTTCTTCATGTTCTGGTGTCCTCCTGTTTTTTTCTTTTGGAATTTTATACCGACGCCCCGCGGGGCGCGATAATCGGGATCAGTCGAGCGCGCCGCTCGCCTCGAGCGCGGCGAGGTCGGGCGCCGAGGAAAAGGGCTTGCCCGCCGCGCGCAACGCGTTCTTCACGTCCTTGAGGCCGCTGCCCGTGCTGATGAGCGTCACGGTTTCCTCCGGACGTATGAGGCCGAGCCCGGCGGCCTTGACGACGCCCGCCGCCGCGGCCACGCCCGCGGGTTCCCCGAACACGCCCTCGGTGCGGCCCAGCAGGCGCATCGCCTCGAGTATGTCCTCATCCGTAACCGAGATCCAGCGCCCGTTCGACGCGGCGACGGCGCGAAGCGCCTTTTTGGGGTTTCTCGGCACGCCCACGGCGATGGAATCCGCTATGGTGTTCTCCTCGGCGGGCGCGAGGTCAAGCCCCGCCTCCGCCGCTGTCACGAACGGGCAGCAGCCCGCCGACTGCACGCCGAGTATCTTCGGGATGCGCTCGATCATGCCCAGCTCAAGGAGATCCCTGAAGCCGTTGTATACGCCGCCTATGGTGCAGCCGTCGCCTACGGAAACGGCGACCCAGTCGGTCGGCTCCCAATCGAGCTGCTCGGCGATCTCGAGGGCGACGGTCTTCTTGCCCTCGGTCATGATCGGGTTGATGCCGGCGTTGCGGTTGTACCAGCCGTATTTTTCGATGGCCGCGCGCGAAAGCTCGAACGTGGCGCGGTAGTCCCCCTTGACGGAAACGACCTTCGCCCCGAAGATCAAAAGCTGCGCGAGCTTGCCCTCGGGCGCGCGCTCCGGCACGAAAATGACGCTCTTGAGACCCATGCGCGACGCGTTGCCCGCGAGCGAGGAGGCCGCGTTGCCCGTGCTCGAGCAGGCGACGGTGTCGTAGCCGAGCTCCATGGCTTTTGCGACGGCCACGCCCGAGGCGCGGTCCTTGAGGGAAGCGGTCGGGTTGAGCCCGTCGTCCTTGACATAGAGCTTTTTGAGGCCGAGCTCGCTCCCCAGGCGGTTGGAGGGATACAGCGGCGTCCAGCCCACGCGCAGGAAGGAAGAAAAATCCCTCGGCTCAAGGGGCAAAAGCGCGGCGTAGCGCCACATGCTGTTGGTCCGGTTCGAAGCGAGGGAGGCTTTGTTCAGATGTTTTTTGATATGGTCGTAATCAAAGAGAATATCGAGTATGCCTTTTTCCCCGCAATGCGGGCATGTCATCGATTCGTTATAAGGCATTCGCACGCCGCAGAGCGTGCATTGATAGCCTGCGAGATTGTCCATCGCGTCCCCTTTTCAATACAAAAACTGCGCTCCGGCAGGTTGATGATACGCCTCTCGGGGTATGCCGCGCAACGGGAAATTCCACCCCGGACAAGCGGATTACTTGTTGATTATACTACGGCGTGCTAGAATTAACAAGTGGGAACTGCCACCGCGCCGCAAGCGCGAAACGCGTTCAAAAGCTATATTTTTATGGAGGCAAAGCATGTCGAAGGTCGTCGAAAGGTTCCTGAAATACGTTTCCTATGACACCCAGTCCAAGGAGGGCGAAAAGAAGATCCCCAGCACCGAAAAGCAATTCGCGCTCGCCGACGCGCTCGCCGCGGAGATGAAGGCGCTCGGCATGGCGGATGTCAAGGTCGACGGGCAATGCTACGTCTACGGCTTTCTGCCCGAGACCGCGCCGAATCTTCCCGCGCTGGGCTTCATCGCGCACATGGACACCTCCCCCGAGGTTTCCGGCAAGGACGTGCTCGCGCGCGTACTCTACGATTATCCCGGCGGGGACATCTACCTCAACCGCGAGCTTTCCATCGACGAGGAGACCTTCCCCGCCATCAGGGAGCTCGTCGGGCAGGATCTGATCGTGACGGACGGGAAGACCCTGCTCGGCGCGGACGACAAGGCCGGCATCGCCGAGATCATGACCATGTGCGAATATCTTCTCGCGCACCCGGAGATCCGCCGCGGGAAGATCTGCGTGGGCTTCACGCCGGACGAGGAGGTGGGCGCGGGCGCGGACGGGTTCGACGTCGCGGGCTTCGGCGCGGATTTTGCGTACACCGTGGACGGCGGCAGGCTCGGCGAGCTCGAATATGAGAACTTCAACGCCTGCAACGCGGTCGCCTCGATCCGCGGCGCGTCCATCCACCCCGGCTCCGCGAAGGGCAAGATGAAGAACGCCATACGCATCGGCGAGGAATACGACGCGCTTCTGCCCGCGTTCGAGCGGCCGGAGCACACGGAAAAATACGAGGGCTTCTTCCATCTGCTCTCCTTTGCGGGCAAGACCGACAAAGCGGAGCTTCGCTACATCGTGCGCGACCACGACAAAACGCGCTTCGAGGCAAGAAAAAAGCTCATGCGCAAGGCCGCGGAGTACATCAACCTGCGCTACGGCGAGGGCACGCTCAAGCTGTCCATCCGGGATTCGTATTATAATATGAAAGAGCAGATACTGCCGCACTTCCACCTCATCGAAACCGCCGTGGCCGCGATGGAGGCGCTGGACATCAAGCCCGAGATCGTGCCGGTTCGCGGCGGCACCGACGGCGCGCGCCTCTCCTACATGGGCCTGCCCTGCCCCAACCTGTGCACGGGCGGCTACTTCTTCCACGGCCCGCGCGAGCTGATCCCCGTGCAGTCGCTCGAAAAGGTAAGCGAGCTGCTCGTGGAGATCGTGAAGCGGACGTATGAGGGAAGATAGACGATGGACGTGAAAGTCGTAGCATCCGGTGGCGCGCCGGTCGCGGTCGTACGAAGCGGCGGCGTGCTCATAACGGACGGACAGACCGCTCTGGATTTCATGGCGGCCGTCTGCCACGAAACCGGCTGCCTCGCCATCGCCGTGGACAAGGGCGCTTTTTCGGAGGAGTTCTTTGACCTCAGCACACGGATTGCGGGGGAAGCTTTGCAGAAGTTCTCCAACTACCACGTCCGGCTCGCGGTTTACGGCGATTTTTCCGGCTACGCCAGCAAGGCGCTCAGGGATTTCATCTACGAGAGCAACCGCGGAAAGAATATTTTATTCGTATCATCCGAACAAGAGGCCGTCGCGAAGTTGAGTGGGGAAGGATGAGCCCCGATAAGGAGCGGAATGGAGGATCGGCGCATATAAGCCATCCCACTCCCAACCGCTATGTATGTGTACGGGAACTGAAGTATACGGAAGATCAGAGGCCGTCCGCGCATCCGCGTGGAGCCGGAAAGAAGGCACATGCCGGTCGAAATCACGCAGGCATACGAGCATATGGAGGACGTCCGGGCGCTGTTTGAGGAGTATACGTCCGCGCTCGGCCTCGATCTGAGCTACCAGAATTACGCCGAGGAGTTCGCGGGCCTGCCGGGCAGGTACGCGCCCCCGGACGGCGGATTGTACGTCGCGCTCTGCGGCGGGGCGGCGGCCGGATGCGTGGCCTTCCGAAGGTTCGATGCCGAGCGCTGCGAAATGAAACGGCTCTACGTACGCGCCCCGTTGCGCGGCCTCGGCGCCGGAAAAGCGCTCGCCGAACGGGCGATCCGCGACGCGAGAGCGGCCGGTTATCGCTTCATGCTGCTCGACACGCTCGCCTCGATGGAAAGCGCAATGAAGCTCTACCAAAGTTTGGGTTTCGTCGAGATCGCGCCGTACTATGAAACCCCGGTGGAGGGCACGCGTTTTTTGCGGCTCCCGCTGTAAGGGCGGCGAAAAAACAATGCAAACGACGAACCGTTTTGTTTCCCGCCGATATGCATACCGCGCCGCAACCCCGGATGACCTTGCGCGCATCTGGGACAGGAACATCGCGGACAATCCCGGCGACGGTCGCTGGACGGCCTGGAAACAGGAGTATATCGCATACAACCAAACCGGAAAGGCCAGAACCTTCGTCGTGCTCCATGACGGCGAACCCGTCGGCGAAGGGACGCTGCTGTTTTCGCCGGAATGCGCAGCCGTCGGCAAAAGGACGCAGCTCGCGGACGGTTCCCATACGGCGAACGTCAACGCGCTACGCATCGAAAAGGCGCACGAAGGCAAAGGCCACATTTCCCGCCTTATGCGGCTTATGGAGCATTACGCCGCCGCGCAGGGCTATAAAATACTGACCATCGGCGTGGAGGCGCGGGAAACGCGCAACCTCGCAATCTATCTGCATTGGGGATACGGCCGGTTCGTGATGCCCGCAGTTGAGGAAGGCGAATTGGTGCTGTATTACGCGCGCGAACTGATATGATGGAATAAGGGGACGGTTCTGTTTGTTTGATGTTCCGGTTTCCCAAAGGCAAGCGCACAGCCGCAGGGCCCTTGGTTCCCGCGAACAAGCGGGACCGTCCCCGCCGTTCGCCCGTCAGCCTGCTTTTTTGCGATTTCCGCATAGAATCCGCCGTGCTTCAAACACTGATACCGTGACGCCCGCAGGGTCAACAAAATATTTTAGGCATATAAAAAATTATTTTGTTTTCCCCTTTACAAAGGCCTCGGCGCGGGGTACACTATAGGCGGGCGCGGACGCGCCGGAACAAATCAAAAAAACCGACTGCGGGGGCAAAAACATGATCGATCTCACCATACACAAAGACAAGCTGCAGCGCGCGGTGGAGCGCGCCAAGGAGCGCAACATCCTGATCCCCACGTTCGCGCAGATGCGCGATCCCTCCCTCGTGCCCGAGAAGGTCAAAAACGCCCTCAAAGGCGTCGGGCTCTGGGATGTGAACCCGTTGAACCTCTTTCGCATCACCTGGCGCAACGAGCCCACGATGCACGGCGGCACGTACGGCGACGTGAACTTCATCGAGCTGCCGAGCTCCCTCACGGGCGTCGACGCGCGCATCGTCGTGCTGTGCGGCAAATGGTTCCCGACCGGCTGCCACAAGGTCGGCGCGAGCTTCGGCTGCCTCGTCCCGCGTTTGGTCACCGGCCAGTTCGACCCGACCTACCACAAGGCGGTCTGGCCCAGCACCGGCAACTACTGCCGCGGCGGCGCGTATAACTCCAAGCTGCTCGGATGCGAATCCATCGCGATACTTCCGGCCGAGATGAGCCGCGAGCGCTTCGACTGGCTCTCCAAAATCGCGGGCGAGGTCATCGCGACCCCGGGCTGCGAGAGCAACGTCAAGGAAATCTTCGACAAGACCTGGGAGCTTCGCCGCACGCGCGAGGACGCCGTGATCTTCAACCAGTTCGATGAGATGGGCAACGTCCTCTGGCACTACCAGGTGACGGGCAAGGCCATCGCGGATGCATACGAATCGATCAAGACCGCGGATTCCCGCTTTGCGGGCGCGTGCTTCACGAGCGGCTCCGCGGGCACCATGAGCGCGGGCGACTACCTCAAGGAACAGTATCCGTACGCAAAGCTCGCCGTGGGCGAGGCGCTGCAGTGCCCGACGCTCCTGAACAACGGCTTCGGCGGCCACCGCATCGAAGGCATCGGCGACAAGCACGTGCCCTGGGTGCACAACGTGAAGAACACCGACATGGTCATCGCCATAGACGACGAGGATTCCCAGAACCTGCTGCGCATGTTCAACACCGAGCCGGGCCACAAGTACCTCAGGGAGGTCGCGGGCGTGCCGCAGGAGACCATAGACCAGCTCTCGCTGCTCGGCATCAGCGGCATCGCCAACGTGCTGTGCTGCATCAAATTCGCCAAGTATTATGAGCTCACCTCCGCCGACGTGGTCGCCACCGTCGCCACGGACAGCGCCGAGATGTACGAAAGCCGCATAACCGAGCTCGACGAGCAGCAGGGCAAGTACAGCCTGCTGAGCGCCGCGCGCGACTTCTCCGAGCACCTGCGCGGCGTGCGCACCGATTCCATGCAGGAATTGACCTACGCGGATCGCAAGCGCGTGCACAACCTCAAGTATTATACCTGGGTCGAGCAGCAGGGCAAGACCTACGAGGAGATCAACGCCCAGTGGTACGACCGCGATTACTGGACCGGCATCCACGAGCAGGCGGCGGAGCTCGACAAGCTGATCGACGCGTTCAACGCCCAGACCGGCGTGCTGGAGAAGATCGGGAAGCATTGACGGCCGGCAGCCATTAAAAACCCAGGCGAAAACGGAAAACGGGGAATCCTTGCAACGCGCGAAGGATTCCCCGTTTAAGATATGGCAATGGCGGAAGATCACGAAGCCGGGCGTCGTCCCCGGATGGGTCGGCATGACCGATCAATCGGCCTGTGTTTCTCTGTTGCGGCCGGTTATCGTGAACCGCAGACCGACCATCACTCCGCCTTTCCGGCCTTCCCGACCATCGCGCCCAGGAGCAGCGATTGCAGGTCTATGCCGGTCGATTCCTTCATGCCCTCCATGATCTGGGAGGTGCTCTCCATCACGTCGCGCACGACCTTCGTGGAGTTGCCCTCGCCGTACATGACGATCTTCTCGGTCTGCGCAAGGGGAGCCGCGGCGTTTTTGACGACCTCGGGCAGCGCCGTGAGGTACATTTCGAGCACGGAGGCTTCGCCCATCTTCTTCTGCGCCTCGGCCTTCTTCTCGATGGCCTCGGCCTCGGCAAGCCCCTTGGCGCGGATGCCCGCGGCCTCCTGCTCCATGGCGTAGCGCATGGCCTCCGCCTCGGCCTTTCTTGCCTCCGCGGCTTTGACGGCTTCGAACATCTTCGCCTCGGCGTCCTTCTGGCGGCGGATGAGCGCGGCCTCGGCGTCCTTCTCGGTCTTGTACTTCATGGCGTCGGCCTGCTTTTTGACCTCCGCGTCGAGCTGGCGCTCCTTGAGGGCGATCTCCTTGTCGGCGAGCTCGGCCTCCTTCTCCTTGCGCGCGATGTCCGCGTTGGTGCGCGCGATCTCTATGGTCTTCCTCTGCGCCTCCTGCTGGATCGAGTAGGCGGCGTCGGCCTCGGCCTTCTTGGTGTCGGCCTTGACCTGCATCTCGGCCTGCTGCACGGCGAGCGCCGCGTTCTGCTCGGCCATCATCTTCTCGGCGGACACCTTGACGGCGTTGGCCTCCTGCTGCGCGTTGGCCGAGGCGATGGCGATGTCCCTCTGCGCGTTGGCCTTGGCGATGGCCGCGTTCTTGCGGATCTGCTCGACGTTGTCGATGCCCATGTTCTCGATGGTGCCGGCGTTGTCCTTGAAGTTCTGTATGTTGAAGTTCACGACCTCGATGCCGAGCTTATCCATATCGGGCACGACGTTCTCGGTGATCTTCTTGGCAACGCCCTGCCGGTCCTGCACCATTTCCTTGAGGCCCACGGAACCGACGATCTCGCGCATGTTGCCCTCGAGCACCTGCGTGATGAGGCCGATCATCTCCGGCTGGCGCATCCCGAGCAGGGATTCCGCCGCGCGCTTTAAAAGCTCCGGGTCGGAGGAGATCTTCACGTTTGCCACGCCGTCCACCATGACGTTGATGAACTCGTTGGTCGGCACGGCCTCGCTGGTTTTAACGTCCACCTGCATCACGCGAAGCGAGAGCTTGTCGACCCGCTCGAAGAACGGCACGCGCCAGCCCGCCTTGCCGATGAGGATGCGCTTTTTCCCGAGGCCCGAGATGATATAGGCCGTGTCCGGCGGCGCCTTGAGGTAGCCGACGACGAACAGCAGTATCACGACTGCCGCGCCCAGCGCGATGTAGATATACTCCATTACGATTCCTCCTTGCGTTTTCTGCTTTTATTTTATACCAAATTCCGACATCCCTCAACATAAACCGATACGCCCCGCGAAGCTTTACAGCGCGTTTACAAACAGGCCCCTCTGTGGTATCTTTATTTCAATATGAGACCGAGGTGCTGTTCATGACTTTGCGCACGGCTCCCGCATGGGCGCGCGGCCTCGCGCGCGGCGAGGCGGACGCGGAGCTCGCGCCGCTCTACCCCGGCGAGGCGGATTTCCGGCGGAATTATCTCGAGGCGCTCGATGCGTTCTCCGCCGCTTTTGGCGCGGAGCGCCCCGTGCTTCTCGCGAGCGCGCCCGGCCGCACGGAGCTCGGCGGCAACCACACCGACCATCAGCGCGGGCGCGTGCTCGCGGCGGCGGTCAGCCTCGATATGGTCGCGGCCGTGTCGCCGCGCGGCGACCTTCGCGCGCGCGTGCGCTCGAAGGGCATGCCGGATGTGGATATCGACCTTTCCCTGCTCACGCCGGAAAAGGCGGAGCAAGGCTCCTCCGCGGCGCTGGTGCGCGGCGTGGCCGCGGGCGTCGCCAAGCTCGGCGGGAAGATCGGCGGCTTCGACGCGGCGCTGGTTTCCCGCATTCCCGTGGGCGCGGGGCTCTCGTCCTCGGCCGCGTACGAAATTTTGATCGGCACCGTACTCAACGCGCTCTGCAACGGCGGTTCGCTCGCGCCCGTGCAGCTCGCGCGCGTCGGCCACGCGGCGGAAAACGTCTATTTCAACAAGCCCTGCGGCATGATGGACCAGACAGCCTGCGCCGAGGGCGGCGTGGTCGCCATCGACTTTTTCGACCCCGAAAAGCCCCTCGTCGAGAAGATCGCCTGCGACTTTCGCGCGCTCGGCTACCGGCTCTTCATCACCAACGCGGGCGGCAGCCACGCGGACCTCACCGACGAATACGCCGCCATACCGCGCGAGATGCGCGCGATAGCCTCGCTTCTGGGCGCGGAGCACCTCCGCTTCGCGGACGAGCGCGCATTCTACGACGAGCTGCCCCGGCTTCGCCGTACCGCGGGCGACAGGGCGATCCTGCGCGCGATGCACTTCTTCGACGAAAACCGGCGCGCAAAGCGCGAAGCCGAAGCGCTCAAGGCCGGGAATATACGGGAGTTCGCGTCGCTCATGCGCGAGAGCGGCGCCTCGAGCGAGCTCCTTTTGCAGAACATCTATCCCGGGGATCGCGGGCAGGAGCGCGGCGTCGCCCTGGCTCTTGCCGCAAGCCAAAAGCTTTTGGAAAAATCCGCGGGCGCGTGGCGCGTGCACGGCGGCGGCTTCGCGGGCACGATACAGGCGCTTGTGCCCGAAGCTCTCGCGGATGAATATATGGAAACCATGAACGCATGGATGAACGACGCGCACGCCTGCCGGCCGGTCAGCATCAGGCCGGTCGGCGGCTATGCGCTACGGGGAGGTTAATCGTTCTATGAAACACACTCTGCTCATACTCGGCGGCGCGGGCTACATCGGCTCGCACACGGTCGCGGAACTCGTCGGCCGGGGGTGCGAGGTCGTCGTCGCGGACAATCTCGAGAAGGGCCACAGGGCGGCGGTCCACCCGAAGGCCGCTTTCCGAGAGGGGGACATCCGCGACGCCACGTTCATGGACGCGCTGTTCTCAGAGTTCGGCGTGGACTGCGTGATCCATTTCGCGGCCTACTCGCTCGTGGGCGAGAGCGTGAGCGATCCGCTCAAGTATTACGACAACAACGTGGGCGGCACGCGCGCCGCGCTTTCGGCCATGGCCAAACACGGCGTGAGGAACATCGTGTTCTCCTCGTCCGCCGCGGTCTACGGCGAGCCGGAGGAAGTGCCCATTCCGGAAGGCGCGCGCCTTCACCCGCAAAGCCCGTACGGGGCGAGCAAGCTGACCATGGAGCAGATGATGGCCTGGTGCGCGCGCGCCTACGGCATGCGCTATGTTTCGCTCCGCTACTTCAACGCCTGCGGCGCGCTGCCGGGAGGCCTCATCGGCGAGGATCACGCGCCCGAAACGCACCTGATCCCCAACGCGCTGTACGCGGCGCTTGGAAAATCCCCCGCGCTCGAAATCTACGGGGACGATTACCCCACGAAGGACGGCACGTGCGTGCGCGACTACATACACGTGTGCGACCTCGCGCGCGCCCACGCCCTGGCGGCGCAGTACCTGATGGACGGCGGGCAAAGCGACATATTCAACCTGGGCAGCGGCGAGGGCTTCACCGTGAAGGAGATCCTCCTGGCGGCGCAGGAGGTCGCGGGCAGGCCCATACCGCACAAATTCGTCGGCAGGCGCGCGGGGGACCCGGCCAAGCTCGTCGCCTCAAACGGGAAGGCCGATCGCGCGCTGGGCTTCTCCCCCGGGATCACGTCCATACGCGACATGATCGCCTCCGCGTGGGCGTGGCACGCCGGCCATCCCGCAGGCTTCGCGGGTTATATGCCGGATTGGTAAGCTTTACAGGCGAACAACGCGCTTTTTGTAGCCCGAAGGGGTGTACAAAGGGCGCTTTTTGGTGTTAAAATCAGTCTTGGTACGAGCGATTGGAGAGATACGGAAGGGAGCCTTTCATGTACAGAATACTCAAAAAACGCACGCTCAGCCCGAACGTCAAGCTTATGGCCGTCGACGCGCCGCACGTCGCAAAAAAGGCGCTCGCGGGGCAGTTCATCATGCTGCGCGTCGACGAAACCGGGGAGCGCATCCCGCTGACCATCGCCGATTACGACAGGCAGACGGGCGCCGTGACCATCATCTTCCAGGAGGTCGGCAAGACCACCAAGCTTTTGGGCACGCTCGAGGAGGGCGATTCCCTCGCGGATTTCGTGGGGCCGCTGGGCGTGCCTTCGCATTTCGAGGGCGTGAAGCACGCGGCCGTCATCGGCGGCGGGCTCGGTACGGCCATCGCCTATCCGCAGGCGAAGGCCTTGAAGGAGCACGGCGCGAAGGTCGATATGATCGTGGGCTTCCGCAACAGGGAGCTCATCATGCTCGAGGATGAGTTCGCCGCGGCGTCGGACAGGCTGTACGTCGCCACGGACGACGGCAGCAACGGCAGGAAGGGCTTCGTGTCCGACGTGCTGCGCGAGCTGCTCGAGGCCGGGGAAACATACGACCTCGTGGTCGCCATAGGCCCCGTGATGATGATGAAGGTCGTGTCCGACCTGACGAGGCCCTATGGCATCCGCACCGTCGTTTCGATGAACTCCATCATGGTGGACGGAACCGGCATGTGCGGCTGCTGCCGCCTGACGGTCGGCGGCGAAACCAAGTTCGCCTGCGTGGACGGGCCGGATTTCGACGGCCATCAGGTCGATTTCGACGAGGCGCTCCGGCGCGGCGCGATGTATCGGAAAGAGGAGGCCGAAAGCCTCGGGCGGCACGTCTGCCGCCTGACCGGGGAGGTGCGCAATGCCTAACATGAATCTCAAAAAGACCGCGATGCCCGAACAGGACGCCAAAGAGCGCGCGGCGAATTTCAAAGAAGTCGCCCTCGGCTACGAGGAGGCGATGGCGCTCGAGGAAGCTTCGCGCTGCCTCAACTGCAAGCATCAGCCCTGCGTCGCGGGCTGCCCGGTCAACGTGCAGATACCGGAGTTCATCGAGCTCGTGAAGAAGGGGGATTTCCTCGGCGCGTACGCGAAGATCCGCGAGACCAACTCGCTGCCCGCCGTCTGCGGCCGCGTCTGCCCGCAGGAAACCCAGTGCGAGGAGCGGTGCGTGCGCGGCATCAAAGGCGAGCCGGTCGGCATAGGCAGGCTCGAGCGCTTCGTCGCGGATTACGCCATGGCGCACGGCGAAGCCCCCGCCAGGACGGCGCCCTCCAACGGCAAAAAGGTCGCCGTCATCGGCTCCGGCCCCGCGGGCGTCACCTGCGCGGGAGACCTCGCCAAGCTCGGCTATGAGGTCACCATCTTCGAGGCGCTCCATACGCCCGGCGGCGTGCTCTCCTACGGCATACCCGAGTTCCGTCTCCCAAAGGAGCTGGTCCGCCGCGAGATCGAGGGCGTGTGCAAACTCGGCGTGGAGCTCAAGACAAACATGGTCGTGGGCAAGTGCGTTTCGCTCGACGAGCTCATGCAGGAGGAAGGGTACAGCGCCATCTTCATCGGCACGGGCGCGGGGCTGCCGAGCTTCATGCGCATACCGGGCGAGAACCTCTCGGGCGTGTACAGCGCCAACGAGTTCCTCACGCGCATCAACCTGATGAAAGCCTATCAATTCCCCGAAACGGACACGCCGGTCCGCGTGGGCAAGTCCGTCGCGGTCGTAGGCGGCGGCAACGTCGCCATGGACGCTGCGCGCTGCGCCAAGCGCATGGGCGCGGAGAACGTGTACATCGTCTACCGCCGGAGCGAGGCCGAGATGCCCGCCCGCCGCGAGGAAGTGCACCACGCCAGGGAGGAAGGCATAGACTTCCGCCTGCTGTGCAACCCCGTCGCCATACACGGGGATGAAAAGGGCTTCGTGACCTGCGTCGACTGCGTCGAGATGGAGCTCGGCGAGCCGGACGCCTCCGGCCGCCGCCGCCCGGTCGTCAAGCCGGGCAGCGAATTCACGCTGCAGGTCGACACGGTCGTCATCGCCATAGGCACGTCGCCGAATCCGCTGATCCGCAACACGACGCCGGGCCTCAAGACCGAGAAGTGGGGCGGCATCATCGTGGACGAGCACGGCGAAACCAGCCGCGAATACGTCTACGCGGGCGGCGACGCGGTTTCCGGCGCGGCGACGGTCATACTCGCCATGGGCGCGGGCAAGATCGCCGCGGCGGCGATTCACGAAAAGCTGTCGAAATGAAACCGCAGGGGCGGATTCCGACGGCCGCAGCCTGGTGCCCGAGGGCGTCCCCCGCCCAAGGGCCATATTCGCCCGCGGAACGAAAACACCGGCCTTTGTCGCTTGGACAGAGGCCGGTTTTTATCGGGCGCCGCAGGGGCGGATATCATACGCACGCTGGAGCAATTGACAATTGACAATTGACAATTGACAATTGACAATCGAATGAGATGCAGACGCCCTTCGCTTCAACGCGAGGAGCGTTTTTCGTGCGCCGCAGGGGCGGCTATCCGCACGCTGGAATCAAACCGGTATGTTTTCCTCCCCCGCCAGCGCGCGGATCTCCGCCTCGCGCGGGTAGAGCGCGCAGCCGCCCGCGTGATCTCCCTCGAGGAAGCCGCCGCGCCGGAGCTTTTCGAACAGCGGCGAGAAGAGAGCTTCCCGCAGGGAGGCGTTCTTCAGGCTCGTGTCGGAGAACGGCGAGAATGGGCAGGGCTCGGCGTCCCCGCGCGCGCTGATGTGGAAGAAGCCGCGCCCCGCGGCGAGGCAGCCGCCCATGGCGTCCTCGTCGCCGGGAAAGGCGATGAAGATGAGGCCGCGCCGCTTCAGGCGAAGCGCGTCCACGCGGCAAAGCAGCTCTTTGCGCCCGGCGTCGTCGAGCGCGAGCACCGCGCCGGCGTCGGCCACGGGCACGTATTCCACATACAGCACGACCCTGCACCCGCGTTCGCGAAGCGCCCCGGCAAAGGCGGGCTCCGTCACGCGGCGCAGGTTCTCTTTGGTCACGGTGACGGACACGCCGTAGAGGATGCCCCGCTCCTTGAGCCTTTCCATGGCGGCGCTTAGTTTTTTGTATACGCCAGCGCCGCGGCGGCGGTCGGTTTCCTCCTCGCCGCCCTCGAGGCTGAGCATGGGCACGAGATTGCGGCGCGCGTCGAACAAATCGAGATACGCTGCGTCGAACATCGTGCCGTTCGTAAAGACCGGGAAGAGGATTTCCGGCGTATCCGCCGCGGCCTCGAGCACGCCTTTTCGCGTGAACGGCTCGCCGCCCGCGATCAGGATGAACGTCACGCCGAGTTCCTTCGCCTCGTCGAAGATGCGCGCCCAGTCCGCGTCCGAAAGCTGCGCGGCACAGGTCGACTCGCCGACCGTGCTGTTCGCGCGCGCGTAGCAGCCCGCGCAGAACAGGTTGCAGGTCGAGGCGACGCTCGCGATCAGGTGCGGCGGCACGTGCAGCCCTTCCTTTTCAAAGCCCCGGCGCATCCGCGCCGCTTTTCTCAGCGCGCCGAGGTAGCCAAGCAGGAACGCGCGCTCGCGCGGGTTCCCGAGAGACGCCCCGAGCGCCAGCCGGACGGGCTTGGCCACGCCCCTGTTCAGACGCCGCGCGAAATGCTCCATACGCTTGCTCCGCCTCCCGAATGTTCGCTATAACAAAATACAGTCGATTATATCACGAAAGAACGGGATGCGAAATCGAGATGCAGGAAAAACAACAGAATAACCGCGAATAAAAAGGAAGTCAACCACGAAACGCTTCAGGCGCAGCCGGAAAAGAGATCTCCCAATATAGGCGATACCGGCCCGGGAAAGCCCGAGTCGGTATCTTTGCAGGAAGGTATCACATTGCGGAAGAGGATCTTTCACTTCCGATGCCTATATGATAAAACGGAAATGTGACACGCGTAAGAACGGCATATGAAGTTTCTTCAACCGTTCTGTTAACAAAAAAAGCCTGCTCTACAATATGCGAAAAATCCGCGCGCAATCACCTTTTTTTTGCGAAATAAGAAGCGAGCGGCGCCGCGCATTCCTCCTCCATGAGGCCGCCGCAGCACGCCACGGTATGCAGGAACATGGCGTCCGTCAGATCCAGCACGGAGCCGCAGCAGCCCGTCGTCCTTTCGTGCGCGCCGAACACAAGCCTCGTCAGGCGCGCGGCCACGGCCGCGCCCGCGCACATCGCGCAGGGTTCGAGCGTGACGTAGAGCGCGCAGCCGTCGAGCCGCCACGCGCCAAGCTTTTTCGCGCCTTCGCGGATGGCCAGCATCTCGGCGTGGGCCGTGGGGTCGCCCGATTGGACGACGCGGTTGTGCGCGCGCGCGAGTATCGCGCCGTCTTTCACGAGTACGGCGCCCACGGGCACCTCGTCTTCGTCGGCGGCGCGCCGCGCCTCGAGGAGCGCCTCGCGCATATAAAAAAGCTCGTCGGCCATCGCCATGCCTTCCTCCACAAGAATCCGCTTGCTTTTATCTGGCACGATGGTATCATATCCGTATGGCAAAAGTCGAACAAAACATGAAAAAGCAGCCGCCCGCCGCGGCGTACGCCCTGCTTCTGGTCGCGGAGTGCGCGATCTGGGGCTTTTCCAACGCGTTCTCCAAGCTCGCGCTGGACGAAATCACGCCCGCATGGTGCCTCGTGATCCGCTATTTCCTCTCGTTTTTTCTCTTTTTGGCGGTTTTCGGCAGGCGTTTTCGCAGCAAGTTCCGCAGGGAAGATCTCAAGCCCTGCGTCATCGTGTCGCTCTTTACTGCGGCTGCGTTCCTGCTCGGCTTCGTGAGCCTTGCGCACACGAGCGCGACGAACAGCGGTTTTTTGATGAGCCTCGCGGTGGTGTTTGCGCCGCTGCTGGCGATCCCCATAATCGGGACGCGGTTCCGGTGGATGCTGCTGCTGCCCGTGTTGATCGCGGCGGCGGGGCTGTTCCTCTTCAGCGGGGGAAACCTGACAAGCCTTCGCATCGGCGACGTCTACGCCATACTGTGCTCGTTCGCGAGCGCGCTCATGCTCGTGACGAGCGGCAAGTACCTGAAGAAAACCGACCCCGTCGTGCTGTGCGTGATCCAATGCGCGGTGTGCTTTTTCGTGTGCCTCTTTGCGGCGCTCGCTTTCGAGCCGCTGCCGGACATCGCGGGCTTTTCGCCCATCGTGTGGTACGTCATCGCCGTTCTTGCCATTGGGTGCACCTTCCTCGCGTATTATTTCCAGAACACGGCGCTCGCGCGCGTGTCCCCGACCTTCGGCGCGATGGTATTCTGCACGGAGCCCATATTCACGGCGGCTTGCGCTTATTTCCTGCTCGGCGAGCGGATGGGCCCGCTGGGTTACGCCGGCGCGGCGCTCATACTCTTTGGCATATCGCTCGCGGGCGTTTTCGAAGGGCGCTCGAAGGATGCGGCGGAGGCCGGGCCGAGCGCGGCGGACGCGGGCGAACGCCTTTGAATAATCGATTTTTCCCGCGCGACGCCTTGACAAGCACATACCTTTGCGCTACAATATCAAGGCGCGCGAAAAATGCGGGAGTAGCTCATTCGGTAGAGCGCTGCCTTGCCAAGGCAGAGGTGGCGGGTTCGAGCCCCGTCTCCCGCTCCAAAGCTTTGCGGATGCAAAGCGTCCGCAGAGCTTTGGAAATGGATCGGGGGGGGATCGAAGCCGCGGCCCGAAGCGGCAAAATCGCTCCGGGGGAGCGATTTTAGCGGCCGGGATTTCGTGCCGGGCGTGACGCGCGAAATGCGGAGCATAAACGCGGCCTGCCGATGACCGAAATCGAGCCCCGTCTCCCGCTCCAAAGCACGCACCCTTAGCTCAGTTGGTAGAGCACCTGACTCTTAATCAGGGTGTCCAGGGTTCGAGCCCCTGAGGGTGTACCAAATCATCAACACAGTTGATACAATGAAACCCGTCTCATGGGGAGGCGGGTTTTGTTGTAGAGGACGAAAAAACGCTAGATATCCAGGGCACTGAAAAAGTCCATCTGCTGGAAGGCGGGTGGATTTTTTCGTGCATTTACGGTATAATTATACATATAAACGAGGTAAGGGAAAGAC
>ERZ795058.968-NODE-968-length-41042-cov-6.053358_pt1 | contig 41042 bp, 37 predicted proteins | sample MGYA00375142_ERZ795058 | MGnify/ENA primary metagenome ERZ795058 (study PRJEB30187, sample SAMN05720210) | activated sludge metagenome | isolation source: anaerobic digester from wastewater treatment plant | place: Japan | collected 2015-04-20 ... | reverse complement strand
ATGAATATATAAAAAACATGAAAACTTTTTTCCTGCTGGAATCCTTAGATAATCTCATGAAAAATGGAAGGCTGGGGAAGGTAAAAGGAAGGATTGCTTCTCTTCTTAACATAAAGCCAATTATGGGGGGCGCCGAAGACGGGAGCATTAAATTAGTGGAAAATGTCAGGGGCTATAGAAGGGCTTTTATGCGCTTTATTGAAATTGTAGGGGAACAGGGAGAAAAGTTAGAAGAGAAGGTTATTGGAATTGCACACTGTAATTGCCTTGGAAGAGCCGAGGAGTTCAAAAGTGAACTTATGAAAAGGTATAAGTTCAAGGATATAATTATTGTTGAGACAGCCGGCCTCAGCAGTTTATACGCAAATCAGGGCGGCATAATAGTAGCATTCTAATGAGAAAGGGACCTTTTAAGTCCCTTTTTTCTATTCTATGATAAGCTCTCTATTGATTGAAAGGTAATAGTCCCTCTTTTAATCAATGCAATTTTTCCTGCTGTGTCGACCGGAAAATCTTCCGGATAACCCAATCCGCAGTTTGCTACATCTGCAGTAATACCGCCACCCGGTGTAGCACAGGAGTATTGTAAATTACCGACCTGAAATACCCTGGCCTCGGGGGTGGTCATTTCCAAGGATGCACTAGTTTCCAACCAGCTTACAATACCGAAATTTTGTCTTCTAACATCCAGACCATAGCTCTCGAATTGTTCTGCAATGTAGTCAGCGGCGGCTTCTTCGCCATCGGTTCCGGTCATTCTGGCATCATCCTCACTTGCCATAACTTCTATATGCCTATAGATGTTTTCACCTGATACCTCTTTAAAGATATCCTTGTGTATAGGAGCCGCATAGGTACAAATCGATGTGGCGATTACAAGCACCAGGGTAAAGGCAAGTAGTCTGAAACTCTTAAGTTTTCTCATTTCGTATAACCCCTTTCTTATAAATAATTGACTCCTAAGGTACCTTATCAGAGTAAGAATATGGTTAGGAGTCTAATTTTATAATAGTCAAATATGAAAATAGTTGTCAATAATAACAATAAGTGTAAATAATTTATAATTCTACAAGCATGACATTATTTGTGTTAAACTGTATGCTTATATGCAGTTTAGGGTCGAAAATCCCTGTAAACAGAACATGGTATGATATAATAACCTTAGAAGTACAAATATGGGGGTATTGATTTTGAAAAGGAACATAGCATTATTTGCAGCAGTATTATTAATTATTACCGGACTGACCGGCGTGTTTAAAGCAGAAGCCGAAAGCTCAGAACTGCCTTTTGAGGTTGAAAGGTTTTCGGATGTGCCCGATAATCACTGGGCATATGAGCCAATTCACTATTTTAGATATTTGAATATTACACAGGGTATAGGCGGTAATAAGTTTAGCCTGGGGCAGTTCATAAAGAAAAGTGAATTTATTACCATGCTGGTGAGGCTTATGGATTGGAAACCGGTTGAAACTGAGAATTGCAGCTTTTCCGATGTAAGCAAGGACAAGTGGTATCATTCTTATATTGAGACCGCTGTTGCACATGGAGCAATACTTAAGTAAACGGATAGCTTCAGCCCCGATAGGCAAATAACCAGACTGGAAATTGCAGAAGCAATAGTAAGAACCCTTGGGTATGGAGAGCTTGCAGAGCAGCTAAAATATATTCCCAGTGAGTTTGAGGATGTTGAGAAAGGATCAGAATATACGAACCTTTTAAAGGATTTTGGCATTTCAAATGGGACTGATGGAGTCAGCTTCCTGCCCGAGAGCACTGCGAAGAAAGAAGAAGCTGTGGCAATGCTTATTAGGATGTATAAGAGATTGAATTCAAATGTCAATGAACTGCATGCCTTTTATGCTATAAAATCCTTCAGCCAAGCTGAAATGATGCAGGATTTGGATTCGGTAAGCTTCGGCTGGAGCAGACTGGAGTATGATGAGAACAATAAAAGGTTTACTGTGTCAACTGACGGAAAACGTGGCAGTGATTTCTTTATTCCGGGAGGGTATTCGGAGCCCATAGGTATTGCGAAGCGAAACAACCTGTCTATTCAGCTGAACCTTTTTGCTTCCGATGAAACAAAGGTTGTTGATTCCGATAATACTGGACAACAGGGAATAATCAGGAAGCTGCTTGCCGACTCTGACGCGCAGACTGAAGTTATTTCACAGGTTGTCCGTATATTGAACAGCGCTCCGGTTGGAGGCGATTCATTCTCTTTTGACGGCGCAGTCATTGACTTTGAAAACTTAAGAGGAGAGGAGTCAAGGAAACTTTACGGAGAATTTCTGACAAAGCTTAAGGCAGAAATGGTGAAATTTGATAAGAAACTTTATGTTGCAGTGCACCCCAAAAGGGGAAAGGGACAACCATATTACGACGGATATGATTACAGGGTCATAGGTGACATAGCAGACAGGGTAATACTTATGGCACATGATTACAATGCGATAAGGCTTACGGATGATGAAATGGCCAGGGGGTACAACGATACGCCGTTAACTCCGATAAGTGAAATATACTATACCCTGAAGGCTGTTTCGGATAAAGACACGGGGGTATCAGATCTAAGCAAGGTCTGGCTTCAGTTATCCTTTGATGCCGTGCAATGGAAAATGGCTGAAGGAAAAGTAATCAACAAGACTGCATTTCGACCTTCATATGAACAGCTCAGGAATCGAATGATGAAGAATGAACCTAGCTCGGAGTTAAGCATAAGATACTCTGAGAGATTGCAAAATCCATGGCTGACGTATTATAACAGCGGCGACGGCACAAATAATATCATATGGTATGAGGATGCCCGAAGCGTAAATGCCAAGATAGAATTGGCAAAAATGTTCGGCATCAATGGGGTTTCCCTTTGGAGGCTGGGAAATATACCCGATTATAATGATGAAGAAAGCAGCAAGCTTAACTTAAATGTGTGGAACACAATAAGGGGTCATAGTAATGAACAAGAGACGTCGCAAAACTACTGAATACGTAGTCAGCGATACTCTTATTGTGCAACAGTCCATTCACAAATTTTTTTAAATTTCTTTCAAATTACCCCGGAAAATTGGTATAATTTACGAATTTATGTAGTAAAAGTAGATATCAAAATCTCCGAAAAGGCAAACCTGCCGAAAGGTAGGGACGCAAAGCCGCGGGCCTGAGGGATGCTATGGCAGCCGGGCTGCCGAAGGGATTATGAACAATAATAGTTATAAAGGAGATTCATATCTACACATAAATATAAACAGTGGAGGGATAAATATGAAAAATACAAAAAGAGTTCTGGCATCGGTTTTTGTACTATTGTTTATGTTTACTGTGGTGATTTCATCGGTAGTTTTTGCAGCTGCAGATAATGACAAGAGCAATGGAAAGAACACAACTGCAGAGGCAGAAAAGGTGAAAGGCAAAGATAAGGTAAAAGAAACAGAAGATAGTACTGTAGAGACAGAGGAAGAGAAAGCTGTCAAGGGAAAGGACAAGCTTATGGATCAGAAGAAGATTTTGATGAAGCAGCTTATTGAAGCCAGAAAGTCTGGAAATGCAGAAGCTGAAGCACAGCTGCTGGCCCAGGTAAAAGAGTATAAGGAGCAGCTGAAGCTAATGATAAGGAATTGTTACACGGAAGAAGAGATGACACAGCTTGAGCTTGCTGCAGGTACAATAGAAACATTAGATCCGACATTGGAGGTATTGCCTGTAGAAAATATCATAGCAAGAGGCAAAAGCTTAAGGTTTGACATTCCTCCGGTTATAAAGGATGGGAAAGTATTAGTGCCGGTAAGGGCTTTCTCCCAGGCATACGGGGCGAAAGTACAGTGGAACCAGGAAGATCATACAGTAACCATAGTTAAAGACGGTATAGAAATAGTATTCAAGACAGATAGCAGCATAATATATGTAAATGGAGTCGAAACAGACCTGGGGATGCCTGTCAAGTCTTTGAACGGAAGGAATGTATTGCCTGTAGGCTTCCTGGCAGAGAAGCTCGGGCTTAAGGCAGAAGTAGATCCGGAAGACGGAACTATAGAAATAGACGACGAAGAAGAGGAAGAAGTCGAAAAAGTTGATGATTCAGCTGCAGAAAACTAAAACATTATCAAATTATATTGAGTTATTGGGGACTGAATTTTATTGTTCAGCCCCTGATTTTTATAGCAGCAATAAAGAATTACAGTATAAAATATGCTCATAGAGAGATATGGAATACAGCTGATCTGGTAAAAGTCGGGCAGGGGCTTGCTAAGACTTGGTGGGGATGCAAAAAATTATAAATTCGACAAATTTCTACATTTCTTGACAAGGATTAGCGTATAAGTTATGATTTTAGTAAAGCAATAAAGTGAACAAGCCGAATAATTACTATCTTTGAATAGGTTGTCCGATGCTTCAGGAGGGTTGCACATTAATGCTGAAATCGTATAAGTTTTTTCTTGATGAAGAACATATTTACGAAATCGTAAGAGAATTTCTTAATGAGATAAGGGATTTTGTAAAATATGACATATGCAATCTTATATATGTCTATAGCGATATGAACTATGCAACTGTTCTTTTGTCCTGCTGTAAAGATGAAGAAAACAACAGCAGGTTCCAAGACAAATTAATTGACCTGACAAGAGGAACTCACAGCAACCTGTTTAAACTGGCGACAGAAGAAAAAAAAGCGATTATTTTCTCTCATTCCAATATCCAAAACTCAAAAGCAGATCTGTATGAACCTTTTATTGAGGATATAAAAAACGAAGTATACATACCATTTTTAAACAGGGATGCAACCGCACTTATAGGATGCTTGTATTTAGGGTGCTATGATCCCGATAATGTTTTTAAGCATAAATACTTAATAGATAAAAAATTCTTAAGCAAACTGATGAGTATCCAAGGCGCATTTGCAATTTTTTACGATAAATTAAGAGAAAAATGGTATTTGGGAAAACTGATTCATGTTATGGATGATATAGTCAGCCAAAGAGATCCTTTTATGATAAACCATCATTATAATGTTGCAAATTGGGCAACCATAATAGCAGATGAATTGAACTTAAGTAAGGATAAAAAGAAAGAGCTTTATCTAGCAGCGGTATTCCATGATATTGGAAAGCTTTATATCAGCGAATCGATACTAAACAAAAATGGAAAACTGTCCGATGAAGAGTACAATATTATAAAGAAGCATCCTGAATACAGCTATATCATTGTAAATGAACTGCTGCAAAATAATATTGCCAAAATAGTCAAATACCATCACGAAAGATATGACGGGAAAGGCTACCCGGAAGGGCTTAAAGGTGAAGATATTCCTTTTGAGAGCAGGATACTGGCTATAAGTGATGCGGTAGATGCAATGCTTTCTCATAGAATCTATAAAAAGCCTATGGAAATCAGTACGGTTATTAATGAAATTATCAAAAATAGAAGCAAACAATTTGACCCTGAAATTGCCGAAATAATGGCAAAGGTTTTAATAAACATTAAAAAGAGAAATATTGGAATATTATCAGACCCAAATACATTCGGAACAATGAATATTATTACAAAGGCCAAAACATTTACTATGCAGGGAACCATTATTCCCAGCAAATACGGCTATATTTTCCAACCCTATAAAGGCTACTCAATGAAAGAAATCGAACAAAATGAAATTACAGATATATGCTTTTTTACAGAAGTTGCTGAAAGTATATATGAATATGAAGTCAAGCTAAGAGCTATCAGGGAAGAAAAAATGTATATTATAAGTTTAGTGCCTGCTTCTTTAACTGAATATTTTAATATTATCTGGGATTCAAAAGGCGTATTAAGTCTGGATTCTAATAAAAAGATAAGTGTTGACATTTCAAAAATTAGCGGAAACAGTCTGATGTTTGCAGTAAAAAAGGAAGAATTCAGTAACTCCATTGATAAAAAAACTTACTGCTTTGATATATATTTTGAAGATTCCAGTTCAGTATCGGTAACTGGAAAGATTATAAAAAGGTATGAAGTAGGCTATAGGGCATACTGCGTTTTTAATTACGTAAACATTCCGGAAAGGACGAGAGACATAATAATCAAACATATTTTCAGGAAGCAGGGCGAATTAAGGAGAGGCATTATCGGTTAAATATCAACTTAGCTGTAAGCAAATTATAAGCAAATTTCAAAAAAATCCTTGACAATGCTGCGAGTATGTTATAAGATAAATGAAATATTTAAATTCAAATATTAAATACGCGATGATCGGGACGAGTAAACCAGGTTCTGTCAAAAGAGATGGGAATTCACGGGCTGAAAGATTTCCTTGACATGAGAGGTTGAAAACCACCCGGGAGTATCATTCTGAAGTAACAGTAGGAATTGACGCATGCTGCGTTAAAGCATTGAGTGGGTTTTGTGCCAATATGGGTGGAACCGCGGAAGTATTAGCTTTCGTCCCTTTCAGGGATGGGAGCTTTTTTATTTCAAATTGTAGTGATCCTAAGCACAACGAAAAATTAAAAAGGTGAATATCAAGTATAAACGCGATGATCGGGACGAGTAAACCAGGTTCTGTCAAAAGAGATGGGAATTCACGGGCTGAAAGATTTCCTTGACATGAGAGGTTGAAAACCACCCGGGAGTATCATTCTGAAGTAACAGTAGGAATTGACGCATGCTGCGTTAAAGCATTGAGTGGGTTTTGTGCCAATATGGGTGGAACCGCGGAAGTATCAGCTTTCGTCCCTTTCAGGGACGGGAGCTTTTTGTATTCATATAAATTTTTGGAGGAGCAGGTGATAAATATGGTAGAAGTAAGAGTTCCGGCAACAAGTGCCAATATAGGCCCGGGGTTTGATTGCCTGGGAGTGGCATTGAATTTGTACAATCGTTTTTATATTGAAGAAAGTGAAGAGGGGTTATTCATAGACGGTTGCGAGGAATCTTATAAAAACGAAAAAAATCTTGTATATGTGGCGATGCGGAGATGTTTTGAAAGAATAGGAAGCGAGGGCAGACAAAGGGGAATAAGAATTAATTTCGACAGTGACATACCGATATCGAGAGGGCTTGGAAGCAGCGCGGCCTGTATACTGGGCGGGGTATTGGCAGCTAATGAAATAGGCAAGGGGAATCTGAGCAAAGATGAGATTCTGGAGATTGCTTCGGAGATAGAGGGGCACCCCGACAACATTGCTCCGGCACTTTTTGGAGGGATGACTGTATCCGTAAAGGATGAAGACCGGGTTTATTATGAAAAAATCAGGTTCCCTCAAAGCTTGAAATTCTGTGCTGTCATTCCTGATTTTAAACTGTCCACAAAGGATTCAAGGGCGGTGCTTCCCGACAATATTCCATACAAGGACGGTGTTTATAATGTGGGAAGGGTATCCCTTCTGATAGCAGCTCTTTCCAACGGGAACTTCGAATTATTGAGGCTTGCATGCAAGGACAGACTTCATGAGACATACAGGGGCAGCCTTATTGGCAATTACAATGAAATAGTAGGAGAATGCAGCAGGTTGAACAGTCTTTGCGTTTTTTTGAGCGGTGCTGGGCCAACGATAATGGCTGTCTTAAAAGAAGAGGATACAGATTTTTGCAGGCAGATGGAAGCATTTTTATCGAAATTTAAAAGCAAATGGGTAGTAAAGGAACTGAAATCCGACTCTTACGGAGCCCTTGTCGCGAATACTTAGTCGGGAGGATATCGGGAGGCAGAGGGTTTATGCGCGGTCATCCGGTTTATGCCAAAGGAGAGGGATAATAAGAAAGCAAAATGCTGCTTATGGTATTTGTGCACACTGCACATTATATAATATCAATTATGAGAGGACTGAAATCGAAATGAAAAAGGTTAGAATTGCATTATTAGGACTTGGAAATATTGGACAGGGGGTATGGAGAATACTAAATACAAATAGAAATGAAATTACAATGAACTGCGGATACGAAATAGAGGTTGCCAGAGTGCTTGTAAGGGACAGAAATAAAATCAGGGGAGTTCAGATACCAAAGGAAATACTTACTACAGATATCAATGATATTTTTAATGATTCCGGCATTAAAATTGTGGTTGAACTAATGGGGGGCACTGAACCTGCAAGGGAATATATGCTTGGAGCAATGAGACGCAAGAAGCATGTGGTAACCGCAAACAAGCTTGTGCTGGCAACCCGGGGAGAGGAACTTTTTAAGGCTGCAGATGAAGAGGGAGTGTTGTTCTACTATGAAGCCAGTGTCGGAGGCGGCATACCAATAATCAGGGAAATAAATGAAAGCCTTACCGCAAACAGGATTGAAAAGCTTGTAGGGATAATTAACGGTACAACCAATTATATACTGACTAAAATGACCCATGAGGGGATGGATTTTAACGAGGCCTTGAAGGAGGCGCAGCAAAAGGGATATGCTGAAGCCGATCCTTCATCGGATGTAGAGGGGTATGACGCTGTTTACAAGCTTGCAATAATGTCGTCCTTATCTTTTGGAACGAAAATCGACCTGTCCTCCATATACAGGGAGGGAATAGGCAATATAAAAACTGTTGACATTGATTATGCAAAAAGGTTCGGCTATGTAATAAAATTGCTGGCCATCGGAAAGGAAACCGATAACGAGCTTGAATTGAGAGTGCACCCCGCCATGGTTCCCAAAACCCACCCTATTGCAAATGTAAATGACTCTTTCAATGCAATATTTGTCAAGGGAAACGCAGTAGGTGATTTAATGCTCTATGGAAGGGGAGCAGGGGATCTGCCTACGGGGAGCGCGGTAGTGGGAGATATAATTTCAATTTTGAGGAATAATGTTGATTTGTCAAACTTATCTTCTCAGAAGAACGGCACTGTTACTAAAAAGGTAAGAAATGCATCCGAAAGCTCGTCTGAGTATTATATAAGACTTGATGTGAAGGATCGACCGGGAGTATTGGGGGAGATAGCTGCCGTATTTGGAAAGCATGATGTCAGCATTTTTTCCGTTTCGCAGGATGTAAAGAATAAACACAATGTATCCCTTGTATTTATTACCCATGAAGCCCTTGAAGGAAATGTTGCCGAATCAATTAAAGAAATCGGCACCCTTGATAGAGTCAACAACCTGGAAAATATCATAAGAATTGAAAATTTCAATTAGGTTCATAAAAAAACAATTGCAAAAGCCCATAGCAGCCGCATCAAGGGAAAAAGCGAACTGAACAAAGACATTGTGTTTAGTGTGTTATTGCCGAAAAAATAAGACTTTTATGTATTGACATAGTAAATAATATAGAATATTATAAATATAGGGTAGGGGGCTACCCTATATCAATTATTAAACGAAAGGAGAGCACGATGAAGACCGAATCTTTAAAAATAATAGGAATGACATGTGCAGCTTGCGCAAAATCTATCGAGAGGGTAGTTGGCAGGCTCGAGGGAGTGGAAGATGTTTCGGTCAATTTCGCTGCCGAGAAAGCAAATGTCAGATACAATCCCAAACTGACAAGGCTTTCTGAAATAAAGCAGGCCATTTCAAAAGCCGGATATAAAGCGTTGGAGATTGAAAGCTCCAATAAAGTTGACGAAGATAAAGCAAGGAAAGAAAAAGAAATCAGTACACTATGGACCAAGTTTATTATATCGGCAGTATTTGCCGTCCCTTTATTATATATAGCCATGGCGCCGATGATAACCTGGCTGAATCTGCCTATGCCCGGCTGGCTTGACCATATGAATTACCCACTGCAATATGCCTTGGCAGAATTAATTTTGACAATACCTATAATAGTTGTAGGTTATAGATTTTACACAGTGGGTTTTAAAGCGATAATGAGAAGGAGCCCCAATATGGACTCATTAATCGCTATGGGCACCTCCGCAGCTATAATCTACAGCCTATATTCAACTTACAGTATCTGCATGGGCGATTTCGGGGCAGTTGAAGGCCTGTACTTTGAAAGTGCAGGCATCATAATTACATTGATTTTACTTGGTAAATCCCTTGAAGCGGTGTCAAAGGGCAAGACCTCCGAGGCTATCAAGAAACTGATGGGCCTGGCGCCAAAAACAGCAATAGTGGTTCAGGGGGACAAAGAAATTGAGATATCGGTGGAAGAGGTAGAAACGGGGGACGTTATACTGGTCAGGCCGGGAGCAAAAATACCTGTAGATGGCGAGATTATTGAAGGGTATACATCTGTAGATGAATCAATGCTGACGGGCGAAAGCATTCCCGTTGAGAAGCATGTTGGGGATAAGGTAATAGGAGCAAGCATAAATAAACATGGGTCGTTCAAATTCAAAGCTGTAAAAGTAGGCGAAGATACTGTGCTTGCGCAGATAATCAAGCTTGTTGAAGATGCACAGGGTTCCAAGGCTCCCATAGCAAAAATAGCGGATGTTGTTTCAGGCTATTTTGTTCCGATAGTATTTGCGATAGCCGTATTGGCAGCATCAGGCTGGTATTTCAGCGGAGAGCCGGTAATATTTTCATTGACAATTTTTATATCAATATTAGTGATTGCATGCCCTTGCGCACTTGGACTGGCGACACCGACCGCCATTATGGTAGGCACCGGGAAAGGCGCCGAATACGGAATACTCATAAAAAGCGGGGAAGCCCTGGAAACTGCCCATAAGGTTGATACAATAGTGTTTGATAAGACCGGTACCATAACCGAAGGAAATCCGGAGATAACTGATATTGTTACAGCCGGTTCATTTGAAAGAAACAGACTCCTGCAGATTGCCGCATCGGCCGAAAAAGGCTCGGAGCATCCTCTCGGTGAAGCCATTGTAAAAGGAGCAAAAAAGGAGAGCATAAGCTTATTAAAGGTTGACAAATTTGCTGCAATACCGGGACATGGGATAGAGGTCCAAATTGAAGGAGCAGATATACTTCTTGGAAATAGCAAGCTTATGATCGATAGGAATATTGAATTGGAGCAGCTTGAAAGAGAATCAGACAGACTTGCTTCAGAAGGCAAGACGCCGATGTATATAGCTGTGGATAATAAGCTTACAGGGATAATTGCAGTGGCTGACGTAGTCAAGGAAAGCAGCTCCGGGGCAATAAAAAGGCTGCATAAAATGGGTATTGAAGTTGTAATGATAACCGGGGATAATAGAAGAACTGCAGAGGCTATAGCAGGACAGGTCGGAATTGACAGGGTACTTGCGGAGGTTCTTCCTCAGGATAAGGCAAATGAGGTTAAGAAGCTGCAGGCAATGAACAAGAAAGTAGCCATGGTCGGCGACGGTATTAATGATGCTCCGGCCCTTGCCCAGGCAGATATAGGAATAGCCATCGGCTCGGGTACGGATGTTGCTATGGAGTCGGCAGATATTGTTCTTATGCGAAGCGATCTTATGGATGTACCTACTGCTATACAATTGAGTAAAAGCACAATCACCAATATCAAGCAAAATCTGTTCTGGGCTTTTGCATATAATACAGCCGGTATACCTATTGCGGCAGGATTACTGCACTTATTCGGGGGACCGCTGCTGAATCCGGTAATTGCAGCGGCAGCCATGTCTTTCAGCTCGGTATCGGTTCTGGCAAACGCTCTAAGACTAAGGGGATTCAAACCACATTAATTAAAATAAGAGGAGGAAATACAAATGAAAAAACAGATTAATATTGAAGGAATGAGCTGCGGCCACTGTGTAAAGCATGTGGAGGAGGCTCTGAAAGAAGTCGGCAAAGTGACAAATGTGACGGTTAGCCTGGAAGGTAAGAATGCAATTGTAGAATTAAGCGGCGATGTTGAAGATTTCAAGCTGAAAGATGCTGTTGAAGAAGCAGGCTATGATGTAACAGACATCAAAGCATTGTAAATAAACGATCCGGAGGAAAAGAAATGAATAAGGATTGTATGGACTTAGACTGCAGAAGCTGCAATGATGAATCATGCAGCAGCAGAGTGACAAATAGATCTGAAAAGATGAAATCATCCCTTATATCAAGACTGAACCGGATAGAGGGGCAGGTAAGAGGTATAAAAGGGATGATAGAAAAGAATGCATATTGCGACGATGTCCTTAATCAGATAGCTTCGGCCCAGGCCGCAATGAATTCAGTCAGCAGGCTGATATTGGAAAGTCATATGAAAAGCTGTCTTATAAAAAGAATTCAGGCGGGAGAAGTGGAAGTGGTAGACGAGCTTTTAAAGACAATTGGAAAAATGATGAAATAAACAATATTAAAAAATAATTATTTTAAAATCAGATTGATTTTTGAATAATTTGATGGTATATTTTGTACAACAATAGTAAATTTTCATAACCACTATGTTATGCAGAATCACTGAAATGATAAGAAAAAGGAGTGATTTAAAAAGGTATAACAGAGTTGCCTGCTCTTGGAAAAGGCCGCTTAACCACGTTGCGCGTCAGCAGCGAGGCTGAAAACGGAGAACCACAACTCCAAAGCAAAAGAGGCATAATGAATTTTGGAGGTTTTCAGATTATGAAAAAGATTTTATCCTTTGCTCTTGTCCTTGTCATGTTGTTTGCTTTCGCAACCCCTGTGATGGCGGAGAACGCTAATAAGGTACCCAATCTTCCAACAGGAAATTTTGAACTTGGAGAAACAACCCCGTTGTTCGTATTGCTTAAACAGGGCAGCGATAATCCGCAAATATGGGTGCCTGTGCCTGACATGTCTGTTGATGAATTCATGGAAATGCTTGCAGATGCAGGAGTTGAATTGGAAGGCGTCGACAAGAACTATGTAGATGCCGGAAATGTAGGATTCTTTACCGGTCTCGGCAAAGATAATAGTGTTGTGATTCATAAAACCACTGTGTGGGTTGATAAGATTGATGGAATATACTATGCCTGCAATGAGGGCGGATTGAGCCACATCACATACTACATGGGCAGCGACCCCGAGCCGGTATTCTCGGGCATGGAAGTAATAGACGAAGTCTACCTTACAACTATTACCGAAACCATTGCCAGGTATTGGCAGAGGGAAGTGACTCCTTATGAGGAGTGGACCCAGTACGTTTCGCCGGCTTACGGTTCGGTGACCGCAACGACAGATAAACAGCTTGCATTAAAAGCGAATTTAACAAATCCCAAAAACGGCAACCTTGACGATAAGAATAAACTCTTTAATGACCTTGTAGTAAAGAACAGTAATCATTTCACCTATGCGAAACTGGCGGTCGCTGATCTTGCTGACGGCGTTGACCTTACGCTGGTAGTAGGAAACAAGATTGATTTCGTCGGCACCGGCAAGGCGTTTATAAACGAAGACGGCAAACTTGAAATCAAATTTGACGGTGATTTCTATAATGCTAAATTCGGCGCTGTTGCTGCTTCCAGTGCCTTTGCTCCCAAGAATGGCAATGTTCATTCAGAAAAAATATTCAGCCATGACAACAACGCAGTTATCAATCTGCCGGCGGCCGACAAAAACGGCTACATCTACCTCTACGTCCACTTCGAGACCCTTCAGTATGACCTCGGTTACGAGAAAACAGACGAATGGACGGCTGAAGGTGAATACGAGTTCAAGTATGAGGAAGTCATAAACATTGACAAAGACAGTAACCAGGTGTCTATAACTTATGAAGTATACAACGCCGATGGCAATTTAATTGATGAAGCTGAACTTTCAGATTTGGAACCCGGTTGGTATACAGTTGTATTCCATGATCCGTTCCTTGATGATCCTGTAGAAATCCCGGTTGAGGTTATAGAAGGCGAAACGGTTAAAGTCGAATACGAAGCGGAATACTTCGAAGATGGCGAGCCAATTATCAACAACGAGTATCTGGATGACATCGTAAACGAACTGGTGATTATCAACAAGACCATGGTGATATAGCCCGGTTTCAAGGAGAGCGCGTCAAGGATCAGATCTTCATCGACATCATCGGCAAGACGCTTCAATTCGTACCAGGCGCTAACAAAGTCTGCCATGTGCAGTTTCACACGAGGTGAAATTTTCCCCTTGACAAACCGAAAATACGGCAATATAATAAACCATAATATAGAAAAACCGTCGATTGAAAATAGTAAGCATTGGATCGATGGCTTCCAGAGAGCTGCGGATAGTGGGATCGCAACAGCTGACGCAATGCCGAATGGATTCATGAGGGTGAAGAGAAAGGCCGTGGGGCTGAGTAATATTCGCCGGGTTTTCCGCCCGTTATCAGAGGAATGCGCATAGAGGTGCGCAGTGAGGCGGGTGTATTATTGCACCAATTTAGGTGGTACCGCAGAAGCATTAAGCTTTTGTCCTTTGTATACAAGGACAGAAGCTTTTTTTATTGCCTAACAGAAAGGAGAAGCACATGAGTAAAGGAAGATTTTCACAATACGGCGGCCAATATGCCCCTGAGACAATGATGAGTGCCTTAGAGGAGCTTGAACGTGAGTATATGCATTGGAGCAGTGATATAGGATTCAAACAGGAGCTTACGTCCCTGCTTAGAAATTTTGCCGGCAGGCCATCGCTTCTTTATTACGCGGAGAAAATGACCCGCGACCTGGGTGGAGCGAAAATATATCTGAAGCGGGAAGATTTAAACCACACAGGCGCCCACAAAATAAACAATGTGCTCGGACAGGTGCTCCTTGCCAAAAAGATGGGAAAAACACGCGTCATAGCCGAAACGGGTGCGGGGCAGCATGGGGTTGCCACAGCAACCGCCGCTGCGTTGATGGATATGGAGTGCGAGGTGTTCATGGGCAAAGAGGATACTGAGCGCCAGGCACTGAACGTCTATCGCATGAACCTGCTGGGTGCAAAAGTCCACCCGGTAGTAAGCGGGACACAGACCCTCAAGGATGCGGTGAATGAGACAATGCGAGAGTGGGTAACAAGGATTGCAGATACTCATTATGTTTTAGGTTCGGTAATGGGGCCGCATCCTTTCCCGACTATAGTCCGCGATTTCCAGAAAATAATAGGCGAGGAAATAAAGTCCCAGATCCTGACGGCGGAAGGAAGGTTTCCCGATGCGGTAATTGCGTGTGTAGGCGGCGGCAGCAACGCCATCGGTGCATTTTACGACTTTATAGAAAATAAGTCCGTCAGGCTCATAGGCTGTGAAGCCGCCGGGCGCGGCATCGACACTGCGGAAACGGCAGCAACAATAGCTACCGGAAAGCTGGGGATATTTCACGGAATGAAATCCCTGTTCTGCCAGGATGATTTCGGACAGATTGCACCGGTGTATTCCATCTCTGCCGGTCTTGATTATCCGGGTATCGGACCCGAGCATGTCATGCTTTGGGAAAAGGGGCGCGCGGAATATGTTCCGGTTACGGACGATGAATCCGTGGCAGCCTTTGAATACCTGTCACGCACTGAGGGCATCATCCCGGCAATAGAAAGTGCGCATGCCGTTGCCCATGCAGTGAAGCTTGCAAAGGAAATGACTTCCGTTCAGATTATAGTCATTAATATATCCGGGCGCGGCGATAAGGATGTTGCTGCAATAGCCCGCTACAAAGGAGTGTCGCTTTATGAGTAGGATAAAAGATGTCTTCAAAAAGGAAAAAGCGCTCATTGCTTTCATTACCGGCGGCGATCCGAATATTGAGACCACGGCAAGGCTCATACATGCAATGTCGGCAGCCGGTGCAGACATCATAGAGATCGGGATTCCTTTTTCGGACCCCATAGCCGAAGGCCCTGTGATCCAGGACGCCGGTACCAGAGCGCTCAGGGCAGGCTGTACCACAGACAAATTGTTCAATATGGCGGCAGAACTCAGTAAAGATATAAAAACGCCGCTGTTGTTTATGACCTATGCAAATCCGATATTTGCCTATGGGAAGGAGCGCTTTATGAAGCACTGCAACCAGTGCGGCATCGACGGGATCATCATTCCCGACACCCCCTATGAGGAAAGGGGTGAGTTTACAGATGCGTGCAGGCAGTATGGTATCGATCTCATACCCATGGTCGCTCCCACATCTGCCGAACGAGCCGCAGAGATCGGGAAAATCGCCGAAGGGTTTCTATACTGTGTGTCTTCCCTCGGAGTGACCGGTATACGTGAGAAGCTGACAGGCGAAATTGCAGATATAATAAATATTGTTCGTAGGGTATCCGACATCCCCTGCGCCATCGGCTTCGGCATATCAACCCCTGAGCAAGCAAGACAAATGACACGGTACGCCGACGGTGTCATCATAGGCAGTGCAATAGTGAAGATAATCGCTGAATATGGTGAAAACAGTATCGGACCGGTTTCGGCGTACATCTCGCAAATCAAGAAAGCAATATCAGAACAATAAGCGCAGGAAAGAGGTATATAAAATTACCCGCGCTATGCGTGACAACAGTGTACAGAATGGCGGTTATGCTCTTACAGAAATATTAATCTTCAAATAGAAAGGCGTGATCAGAACTTGATTAGACCGTCGCTAATTGAGGCCAAAAAACTGGCTGAAGCGGAAACCTATAAGGTAATACCCGTAAGCTGCGAACTTTATTCCGACACATGCACACCAATCGAGGTATTGCGTAAGCTGAAAAATGTCAGCAGACAATGCTATATGCTTGAATCTGCAGAGAACAGTGGAAAGTGGGGCAGATACTCATTTTTAGGGTTTGATCCCATAATGGATTTGACCTGTACCAATGGAAGGGTGAGGATCAGGGAAGGTTCATCCGTTATCATTAAGCATGAGCACCCCGGCAGTGTGATCCGCCAAATTCTGAAGGACAATTTCAGTCCGCATTTAGAGTACCTTCCCGCTTTTACCGGCGGATTAGTCGGTTATATTTCTTATGACTATATCAAATATGTTGAACCGTCCCTGATGCTGGATGCGGAGGACGATGAAGGGTTCAAAGATGTTGACCTGATGCTCTTTGACAAAGTAATTGCCTTTGACAACTTCCGACAAAAAATCATTCTTATCGTCAACGTGCAATGCGGAGATATGGAAGCTGAATACAGACGGGCGGATACAGAACTGAAAAATCTGAAGGAGCTTATCCTTTACGGCTCACTCGGGGAGGAAATACCGGGTAGAATGACCTCCCCGGTTCGTACACAGTTTGAAAAAACCGAGTATTGCAGTCTGGTGGAAAAAGCGAAAGAATACATCCATGAGGGTGATGTCTTCCAGGTGGTGCTGTCCAATCGGCTGGATGCGGATTTTGAGGGAAGCCTTTTGAACGCTTATCGTGTTCTTCGGACAACAAATCCATCGCCCTACATGTTTTATTTCTCCGGTGGCGATATTGAAATCACCGGAGCCTCTCCGGAAACCCTGATAAAACTGGAAAACGGAATCTTGCAGACTTTTCCTCTTGCCGGAACCCGTCGAAGGGGTGAAACGGAGGAGGAGGATAAGCGGCTCGAAGCTGAGCTTTTATCAGATGAAAAGGAATGTGCCGAGCATAACATGTTGGTCGATTTAGGGCGCAACGACATTGGGAAAATCAGCGAGTACGGCAGCGTGCGGGTAGAAAAGTATATGAATATTGAAAAATTTTCACATGTCATGCACATTGGCTCCAGCCTTTACGGCACTATCCGGAAAGACCGGGACGCGATAGATGCGGTTGATGCGGTGCTTCCTGCCGGGACTCTCTCCGGCGCCCCCAAAATCAGGGCTTGTGAAATCATTAATGAGCTGGAAAACAATAAGCGCGGTATTTACGGCGGTGCTATCGGATATATTGGCTTTTCCGGGAATTTGGACACCTGCATCGCAATCCGTATTGCTTTCAAAAAAAACGGCAAAGTGTTTATCCGTTCGGGGGCGGGCATCGTGGCTGACAGTATATCGGAAAATGAATATCAGGAATGTATAGGCAAGGCCAGGGCCGTTGTACAGGCACTTGAAACAGCGCAGGAGGGACTTGATTCATGATACTGCTGATTGACAACTATGACAGCTTTTCTTACAACCTTTATCAGTATGTCGGAATGGTGAACCCGGAAATCCGGGTTATACGCAACGACGAATTGACCATTGAGGAGATAAAAGATATGTGTCCTTCCCATATCATCCTGTCGCCCGGACCGGGCTATCCGAAGGACGCGGGCAGATGCATGGATGCCGCCGCGCAGGTTGGGAAAGAAATTCCGTTACTTGGCGTGTGCCTTGGCCATCAGGCCATCTGTGAAGCGTTTGGCGCATCAGTATCCCATGCAAGGATACTGATGCATGGCAAACAGTCTGAAGTAATCCTCGACAATACCTGTACCCTATTCAAGCGTATGCCAAACCGGATTAAGGCGGCTCGGTATAACTCTTTAGCGGTGGTGCGGGATACACTCCCGGATTGCTTGCGGATTACAGCCGAAACAGATGATGGTGAAATAATGGGAGTGATGCACAATGAGTATCCTGTTTACGGTGTACAGTTTCATCCTGAATCCATTCTTACCCCGGAAGGAATGCAGATCATCCGGAATTTTCTTGAACTATGAAAGGGGGATTTACCATGATTAGAGAAACGACAGCGAAACTGATTGACAAAAACGACCTGACCTATAGCGAAGCTATAGCCGTCATGAATGAGATAATGAACGGCAAAACGTCCCAGGTGCAGACTGCTGCATTTCTTGCGGCACTCTCCGCCAAGGGAGAGACTATTGAGGAGATCACAGCATGCGCTGCCGGGATGCGTGCACATGCCACACCGGTCAAGTATGATTCTGACCTGCTTGAGATTGTGGGAACCGGAGGCGATGGCTCAAATTCCTTTAACATTTCCACTACATCGTCTATTGTTATTGCATCCGGCGGTGTGAAGGTCGCCAAGCATGGCAACCGCGCAGCATCCTCAAAAAGCGGATCGGCGGACTGCCTTGAAGCGTTAGGCGTGAAAATCAGCCTTTCTCCTGTGAAATGCGTGGAGCTGCTAAAAATTATAGGTATTTGTTTCTTCTTTGCACAGAGTTACCATGCTTCCATGAGGTATGTCGCCCCGGTACGAAGGGAGCTTGGAATACGAACTATATTCAATATCCTTGGTCCATTGACCAATCCTGCCTCAGCCAATATGCAGGTTCTGGGGGTCTATTCCGAAGCGCTGGTCGAGCCACTCTCTCGTGTGCTGGCAAATCTTGGTGTCAAGAGGGGGATGGTTGTATACGGAAAGGACAAGATGGATGAAATCTCCATGTCCTCCCCGACAATCGTCTGCGAATTCACCGGAAATCATTTCAATAAATACGTCATCAGTCCGGAAGATTTCGGTTTTGTACCATGTAATAAAGCGGAATTGCTGGGAGGAACACCGGAAGAAAACGCGCAGATCACCCTGGGTATTTTAAATGGCAACAGGGGTGCCAGGCGGGATGCGGTACTCCTGAATTCCGGCGCAGGGCTATATGTTGCCGGGAAAGCGGATTCCCTTGCCGACGGAGTGCTGATGGCCGCAAATCTTATAGATAGTGGAAAAGCCAAGGCAAAGCTTGTGGAATTCATTACCGAATCAAATCGGCAGGAGGTTCTGCAATGATTTTGAATGAGCTTGCTGCTTACGCTGCGAAACGGGTTGAGTTCAGCAAAGAAAAAGTATGTCTGGAGGAAATGCGCGAAGCGGCGGAAAAGCTGCCGAAAGGCAATTTATGTTTTGAACGGACCTTGAGGGCTCCGGGAATGTCCTTTATCTGCGAAGTAAAAAAGGCCTCACCCTCCAAGGGAATCATCTCGGAGATTTTTCCCTACCGTAAAATTGCACAGGAATATGAGGCTGCGGGCGCAGATTGTGTTTCCTGTCTTACAGAACCAAAATGGTTCTTAGGCTCGGATCAAATATTTTGTGAAATATGTTCAGACATTTCGCTTCCTATGCTTCGCAAGGATTTTATCGTGGACGAATATCAGCTTTATGAATCCAAGATTATGGGTGCCGATGCTGTACTGCTTATTTGCGCACTGCTTGATACGGAAACAATAGCACAATTTTTAGGAATCTGTTCCGATATGGGTATCAGTGCTCTTGCAGAAGCCCACGACGAATCGGAGATCGAGTCGGCGGTATCGGCCGGCGCCCGTTTGATTGGTGTCAACAACCGGAATCTTAAAGATTTTACCGTAGATTTTTCAAATGCAGTAAGACTGCGTGACAAAATACCGGAGTCGGCTGTGTTCGTTGCGGAGTCAGGCATAAATTCGCCTTCTGACGTGACTTTGCTGAAAGAGATCGGAGCGGACGCGGTTTTGATCGGTGAATATTTGATGCGGGCGGCAGATAAGAAAGCTGTACTTGCGGCCTTAAGGAGAGCGGCACAATGAGCGGAACGAGAATAAAAATATGCGGTCTTTTCAGACAGCAGGATGCAGAATATGTAAACGGCGCCATGCCGGATTACGCAGGTTTTGTCTTTTATGAGAAAAGTCATCGGAACGTTACGCCGGAACAGGCTCTGATGCTGCGCAGATTGATGCATCCGGAAATCATAACAGTTGGAGTCTTCGTGGATGCGCCGAGGAAACTGATTAATGCGCTGTGCCGTGAAAAAATCATCAGTTGCATCCAACTGCACGGCAAAGAAAGCGATGAATACATATCGGGACTTCGGGATATGCTTTCCGGCACAGTGATATGGAAGGCATATAAAATTCGTTCGGCAGCGGATCTGGAAGCTGCCCTGCTAAGTAAAGCTGATATGGTTCTTCTCGATAACGGAGCCGGTACCGGCAAATGTTTTGACTGGTCATTGCTCGAGGGATTTCCTCGCCCCTTCATTCTCGCAGGAGGTCTGACTCCTGCAAATGTTTCGGATGCGGTTTCCCGCTTTCACCCCTATGGTGTTGACTTAAGCTCCGGGGTTGAAACTGAAGGTATAAAAGACAGAGGCAAAATTTTTGCTGCGGTTGCTGCAGCAAGAAGGGTTTAATCAAATGGCACCTGCCCTCTTGTACCTTATTTACTTCCATACTCTTTTCATACTGAATACTTCATGTAAATACCCTAATACCGCCACCGGACTCATAATCATTTGATAGAATAATACATACAATATAAACCCAAAAATATTCTTTCTTATCTTTAAATCCAGTTCATCGAACACACTCTTTTGATAGCGATACAGTATATAGTTTTGAAGTAATGCAAGAGGTAAAACAAATAAAGTCATTAAACCAACAATCCAATAACATCCAAAAAATGCCATTACTAATCCGGGCAACCAGCAAAATGTATATACAAAGTCCAGGTATGGCATGATCAAGTTGTAGCCGGTCAGATATTTTACTGTATATAATGGCTGATTCCATGGCTTAACAACTTTTAGCGCTTCTATCATTCCTCTTGCCCACCTGCTTCTCTGCCTGTAGAAATGCTTCGCAGATTCAGGAACATCAGTAAATGCAACTGCTAGAGGTTCAAAATATACTCTTCGCTTATTTTTGAGAAGTTTCCAGGTTAAGACAATATCTTCACCAATGGCATCAGGCCACCCGCCAATCAATTTTACTGCCTCTGTTTCATATAAAGAAAATGCTCCCTGAGCTACCAGTGTTCCCTGAAACAATCCTTGAAGTCTCTTAATACTTGCGATACCCAAAAAATAATCCCATTCTTGAATCTTAGTTATTAAGTTTGCACGACCGTTACGAACTAATACAGCCCCTGCAACGGCGCAGACATCATCCGGTGCAATTAAGATTCTGGAAACAATATTTTGGATTGCCATATTATGCAATAGAGTGTCTGCATCTAAAGTCATAACATACTTCGTTTTTACATAGTCTATTGCTGTATTTAGTGCAAAGTTTTTACCGGGTTTAGGTTCAAAAAGAACTTTTATATCTAAATTCAGCTCCTTACCTGCCTGAAGTGCTGTCTCCGAAGTTCTATCTTTTGAGTTGTTATCAATAACTATTACATAAATCTTCCCCTCATATTTTTGCATGGAAATGTATTTTAATGTATTTGCTATAGATTTTTCCTCATTATAGCATGCAACTAATATGGTAACAGGGATATTTGCACAAATATGCCTGGAAGCAGGCTGCCTATCCAGTAAAAGACCGGATACCATAAATGCATTTGTATAGCCTGGAATGTATGCTATTCCGGCTATAATTAATATGCTAATTGGAAGCGTTACATGCGTTGCCAGGCTCTTTACCCAAGGTATAGAAAAATAAATGGATATGGATAGCCAAACTAACGCCAATACTACGCTCGTAATGAACTTAACCTTTATTGTAATATACCGTGTCTTCCTTGAAGATTGGCCTTGCCTACTTTTTTGCGTATTCATATTATGTTCCTTCTGTTAATACTTATCAATCTAAAACAGCAGTTCTATATCAATTAACCTGATGATTTCTAAATTAGATTGAACTGCCATGAATAACCTTATTAATAAATTGAAGGACAGTAATTCATGAAAATCAGCCGCCCAAATGTCCTTGTACCTGACCTTTTCAGCTTTCTGGTGTCTGTCCGGGATTGATAAAACTCCCCTCTACAGGCTAGGATTTAAACTGTCGAAACTGAAAGTTTAAATCTACATCTACTGTTTTATAAATTTATCATATTGCTACGCTATTAATAGTAGTTATATCAAAATATTACATTTTTTGCAACTTATTGTTATTATATCGATGAAAGGTGCTTATTACCTTGTCCCTGCTTTATTATTTTATCGGGATATAAATATCCATTTCGGAGTCAGGGTGATCATATCCTAAAAAGCGTTCATTATATAACTCGAAGTCCTCCCGATAGTCCATTTCTTCCCCTGTAGCCAAAAACCAGGTCCCCCATATATAATCGAAGGTCTGGGGCAGCTTCCGCAGAGTACCTCGATGGGTGAATACCGCATAGCGTCCTCCGGGAATAACCTTGCGCACAAAAGGTTCGGATAGCCCGTCAAAGGAGGACACCTCGGTTCCTGCCACTTCGGTAAAAAGGACATCGTCATTCATAGAATAAAGGGTATTTTCCATACAGGCTTCGCAGATGCCGAAGGCCCGGCCCCCCGGGATCCGGTTGGGAATTTGGGTATAAAGGGAATTAGCACGGTCCCATAGCTCCCGAAGACGGTTATTCCGCAACGTGGTCTCACCACGAAGCCCGGCAACCTTGATTACCGGCAGTTCAACAACTTTAGGATGCACTGTTACATTGCGGATAAGATGATCCAACATTCCGGTTCCAAGGGGCTCCTTACTCCCGATGAGAGTGTCCAGTCGGTTTCGCCGATAGACCTGCGGGCTGACTTTGTATACTGCTTTGAATGCCCGACTAAACGCTTCCGGGGAATCAAACCCATTTTCCATAGCGATATCAATAATCTTTTGATCGGTATAGATAAGACTTTTGGAGGCATTGGCCAAACGGCGCTTTTTGAAATAGCTGCCGACACTTTCACCCAGGATGGCTGCAAACTGCCGGTTCAGATGGTAATAAGAATACCCGGCAGCCTTTGCAATATCCTCAACTTTTATATCTCCGTTTAAATTATTTTCAATATATACTATCGCCTGTTCCAGGGATTTCCTGTAATCCATGACAATTCCCCCTTTTGTTTCTAAATCAGCGGCTTCCAATCAAAAAACCCGGGTATCGCCTTTTCCAAATTTATTTTTATTGTGTTTGTCATATTTGCCAGCGGATGGACTATATTATAGGTATGCCATCCGTTTTCCGCAAGTCCGCCCCAGCAAAGGTCAATAGTTCCATCTGATGGTGAAATAACCATGCTTTTGGTAGTGCCGAAATACTCCTCGAAATAGTGGCAGCAAAGTCCCTCCGGATACCTTGATAAGAGCATTTCCCTGAGTTCTTCCTTAGTAACGTTTCTCTTATCAGATAATCCCTCTCTAATATACTCATACCTTCTGATTGAGTTAGCCATTGCCTTGGGTTCTAATGCCGCAAGCTCCGGAAAAATGGGATGATTGGTGGCATACAGCATTTGCTCCTGTGACCCGGGGCCGATTCGTTTGGAGGCAGTGTGCCCGTCCAGGGTCTCAACAAGAGCGGCATTTCCTGCTTTGTCTGCAAGTATCATATTGATATTATAAGCTATCGGCATACCTTTCAGGTATACAAGAGCCTCATCCACATCCTTGCAGTTTTCCAGCAGCGCCCGTATAACTGCCCAGAATTGAAGCCCCTTGAGCTTTGGCGCCCGCATATAGGGCAGCGCACCTATGGGGAAACCGCAGGAACTCATGGTGACACAGAGTCCGTGCTCATTGAAGCCATCATCCCGTCCAAATTGAAGTACGCTGGTACTCATATGGGTATATTTGCCTTTAACAGAGGTTCTTGTCAGGCAAAAATCCTCAATCTCATGACTGATTTCATAACTTCGGGCTAGCAATGTCTTGCCTTCTGCAGTAAGGCTTGGCAGCAGCGCAATCTGACTGCATCTGGGCATCAGGTAGGTCATTCCATAGTAAAAAATCTGTTCCTGCTTAACCTCCAATGCATCCGCAAAACCGCAAAGCTCTTCAGTAAGGCCCGGACACCATCTGTCAAACAGTTTTGCCGCTTCATCAGCCTGCTGGGGACCAAAGCCTTCTATACTGGAGGTGTGAGTTTTTCTAAGCGGCGGAATCTTTTCGGTTATTCTTCCCAGTTGATATCCTATTTCATAATTAGTTCCGGCAAGCTCCATGGTATGGGTTTGTATTGTCAGCATGTATTATTCCTCCCTGTATTCGTTTTCTTCAGTTTACCGAATCAAAGGGAAGCCTGCATGATATTTCCTGCTATTATAAAATTAGGATATTCGATATGACGTTTGACCAGTTATTTATTATTATACAATAGTATTATTTTAACTGTTCATCTATCGTGCTTGCATATCAATGGAACTGTTTCCCATTTTTTTCGTCTATTCTAACAGGGCATAACCGGCAGATTGATATTTGGTATAATCGAAATAGACGGATGATGGCCATCATTTTGAACGGGAGGTGAGGTTTTGAATAAAAAAATTCTGTTACCTGTAATTGTTACTGTGTTCTTATTGGTTGCCGCCGCGGAGATTAACGCAGACAGCAGTTCTCTTTTTAGATTCGGGGGAACCGTGCAGCCAATAGATAACAACAATGTGAGGATGGCGGAGGAGAAGGTAGATATAGAAGTTTACGGCGGATGGTCGAAAGTCAGGTGTGAATTTATTTTCAAGAACGACTCCGGGGATGCACAGAATGTGCTTATGGGTTTTCCTGCCTCCATGTTCGGGGCAGAGGGGGAAGTGCCGGAAATAGATGAAACAACCAGACTCAGAAATTTTAAGGCCTATGATGAGGGACTGGAAAAGAGGGCAAAGCTCGAAAAATCATCCTCAAAGAATGCCCAGCCAGGCGGCATTGCAGAGTGGTATACCTGGGATGTACATTTTGAAGCGGGACAGGAGCGAAAAATAATAAATACCTATAAAATTCAGAATTACAGTGCCCCTTGGGAACGCCGGACGGGTTATATATTAGAAACCGGCGCTCCTTGGAAAGAGACCATCGGCAAAGCCGTGATAACCTTTGAACTGATGGATATATCACCATCAAATATGTATGAAGAATATACGGAGCCCAAAGGTTACAAAGTGGATAAAAATAAAGTCATATGGGAAATGAAGAATTTCGAGCCCAAAGAGAATGTTATTTTGGCAATGCCCGGATACTGGTCCATATATGAGATGCTTTACGGACAAAATGAAGAATATATAAATAACATCGGAATAAAAATTGAACAAGCCAGGACGCATTTTATTGACGGCAATGAGGAAGAATCATTCCGCCAGGCCAGATCTTTGCTTGATGAAGGTGTCTATGGGGAAGACTTGTACTTATGCCTTCTTAACTATTATCGGAGACGGGGGAATATAGACGGATTCATTAAAATCTTAAAAGAAGAGATAGCACATCTGAATAACCCAAATATAATGGAATGGGCGGAAATCTTTTATCCAGACAGGTTAGAGGCAGAAGGGATAAGTTATCCGAAGGATCATAAGGTTGAGATTAACAATCAGACAATCAAAAAACTAAATGATAAAGAATTTCAACTGAGCGCCGACTTCCATGACGAGGCCGGGGATATGATATTTTTCTCCAGCAATGTCTACACCGACCCTTTAACTATGGACAGCATATTGGATGACAATGAAATCAACATTTTTGGCTATAAGAATTTTAATTACAGGGTTAAGGGGAAGTTGCCGGAGCCGTACAGAGACTTGATATGGAGGCTGGAAATAAATGACTATTATGGAAACACCGAAGTCGGGATGGCCCTAAGACCCGAAAGGATTGGAGAGAGCTGTTATTTTTATGACGGTGACGTCTTTACCTCCTGGATTCTAAAAAATGATAAACTCTTCACACTTTGCTATTACGATAGGGGCTTTGATACCAATGAGCAGGATTTCAGAAAAGCACTTGCGGCTCGCTTGGGCAGCCTTGTTTTCAAACTGGGCATAAGGGTTCCCGAGGGTGGTTTTACAATAAATCTATATGATAAATCCGTCATAGACAAGCTACAGGCCGATTCTCCGCAGAATATTACATTATACTTAAAGGATTCCGAATATAGGGCTAAGCTTCATAATGACAATGCAGCAGGTAAAAGCAGAGAAGAGTCTTTGACCGAATGGGACTGGGGAGAAATTATATCGGGCATCGACCCCGACAATTTGGATAAGATGGCTGATGAAATTACTATAAAGATTCTGGCAGATAAGTTCGGACCGGAATGGATGAATGTGAAACCGGAGATTTCAAGAGCATTTATCGCATCAGTATCAAAAGAGCCGGGCAAAGGGGGACTTTATAAAAAGTTTGCAGATATGTCAAACTTTGAGCTAAGAGAAATAGCCCGGGAGATAGGAACAACAGGCAGATGGGGTAGCGCTTCTGAGTTCAAAACAGGTTGGATTATGTTTGCAGTGACTTTTGTGATTATTGGCGGGGTTGTATTTGCAGTATATTCGAAAAAAACGCGAAGGGATGCTTAGCTTGGGATTTTGTTGTTCGTAAGGTAGTAAGAATTACTCTTTATTTTCTTCATCGTCTGCACGATATTCATGTGCGACAGGCTTGTAGTCCGTCTTATACTTTTGATATTTTTCACCTTGAGGAATTGATTCCTCCTGATCCAAATCGTCCGTGTATTTGATTGGCTCAGTGCAGATGGCGTCAAGAAGGATTTTTTCAAGATGCTCATATTCGGCATATTGCCCGAGGCTGGCCATCACGAAAGCATTGCGGACATATCCGGCGCTGGCAGCCAGAAGCTCTTTATCAAAGTAATAATCGTAATGCTCAACGAAGAAAGTCATCAGCATTACGATGGTTCGTGTGTTCCCCTCACGGAAGGGATGAGCCTGCCAGAGCGGAGGGAACAGCCTGGTAATCTGTGCGGCAAACTCTTCACGGGTAAGACTTTCCCATTGTACTTTATTAATTGCTTTCCATGCCGAGTCCAAGTCCTTTTTGATATTGTCGGAATCAGCATACCAAACACTTATTCCAGCTAATAAAGGTTCTCGCTTTTGGATGTTTATAACGCGGAATTCACCTGCCCAATCGTACACATCCTCAAACAGAACCTTATGAATTGTCTTTATTCCCTGTGTAGAAAAGTCATTAAATCCTTGCTCATACAGCAACATCATGCTGGCTTGCGAGAGTTCCGCCTCGGCAACATCCAGATCTTTGCTGTTGTAAATATTTAATAAATTGTGCAGGACAGAGCTTTTTTCATAAAGATACGGATCATTCATAAGCAATTCCTCAACTCTGCTTATGCTTTGCAATAAGCAGAGCTTTCATTTCCTCGCCTGAAATCTCACCTCGCACCCACTTGGCCGAGAGCTTTTTTGCTTGAGTCGAGACAGGGACACCTTCTATTTTATTCACAGCGTTGGCGAGCTTTACTGCTGCCAGCCGCCGGGCATGCAATTCTGGAGACATACAATCAACTCCTTTTACAATATTATACCACAAAACAGCGTAAAATGCTTAAAAATATTAGAGATCCAGCGAGCTCTTTCGTCATCTCTTTGGCTTCGGCTATCAGGGCATCATCAATCTCCAAATCCTTCGCCATTGCCATGACCATCGATAGTCCGAACATCCCCTTCATCTCCACATATCCGATATATTTATAATGGATGTCCACTGCCGGCTCTTGCTGCTATCGGGGATATCTGCCCTTACGCAGACTACAAGAAACAAAATCTCCTTAGGACCATTATGATTCTAAGGAGTTTATCTGCCTTGGAGCTACTGGCCGGATTTGAACCGGCGACCGGTGGTTGTTCGTAAGGTAGTATAAATATAGTTTTGCTGAGGTCAGAAAACGATAAAAGCAAATCTGCAAGTAGCGCCTGCAGATTTATCTTACTTTTGAGGCTGTTCAGAGGGGACGACAGCCAACGTATATCCCAGCGGCTGCAAAATCCTAAACAAAGTATCTATCTGCGGCGTCGCTTTCATGCTTTCCAAACGGGCGATGGCAGGCTGCTTCAAGCCCGCAAGGTCAGCAAGCTCCTTTTGCGATAATCCTTTTGATTCTCTGGCTTCAATCAGCTTCCCAATCAGCGCTACCTCAAAATCAATCTTGGCTTTCTGCGTCGGGTCAATGAATTTGGGGTCGTTCCAGAGCTTATTAAAATTAGTTCCCATACCTATTTGCTCCTTTCAAGGTGGTCGGTTTGATTTCTTTTTGCCTGTTCAATCTCTCTGCGTGGAGTCTTCTTCGTCTTTTTCAGGAAATGATGTAGCAATATAAAAGTGTTATCTTTGAAATAGAAGAAGAATATCCTGTCATCCAGCGGGCGCAGCTCCCAGATATCATCTTCGATATGCTTGACATAGGGTTCGCTCGCCCTTGTTCCGTATTCCTGCAGCACTCTGATGTATGTCAAAATCTTTTCGCTGCGGATACGGTCATTTTTGCTTGTTTGTCCTTTTGCCTGCAAGTCTACAATGAAGTCCTTAATAGGTTGTTGCCGCTTTGGTCTTCAAAAATTCAACTTCGAACATTCTTTAGTGTTCCCCTCTGCTGTAATATTATAATAACATATTCGTTATTAAGTTGCAATAACAAATTTGTTATTGCCTCGAATTCGAGGCAATTCAAAAAATGTGGTATCCAAGCGTATTAACCGCCTTGATAATCTCAATATCCTTTCATCTCTTTGCCGGTAATCTCTCAACTCACCCATTGTGCATAAAGATTTCTTGCATAATCCGATATCGATACTCCTTCAATTTTGATAATGGCATCAGCAAGCTTGGCCACTTCTAACAGGCGTATATGTATTTCTGAATTCATGCTATTTTCTCCTAAACATTTCAATTCTGCAGACGGCACTTGCACAAATTCAATTTCTGGAAATGTTTGCTTCAGCACGGGTTTGCCTCCTTTTTAAAAAATGCAGACACTGTCTGCATTTTTTAAAAAGAATTGCCATGTCATTATTCCCTCACACATATAACACTACCACGGCTTCCCGGAGATAGCTATACTTATTTCTATAAACGCATTTGTTTTTTATATAATCACAAACTGAATCTTTATAATTGCGTAAATAGTGTTGTAAAACACATGGGGGCTTTGGTATAATTAGTTAAAACTTATGAAACAGGTGGCGCATATGAAAGTAAGTTACAAAAAATTATGGAAGCTGCTTATCGATAGAGATATGAAGAAGAAAGATTTGCAGTTGGCGACTGGGTTGAGTTCGACCACTATTGCCAAACTGTCAAATCACGAAAATGTCAGCATGGACGTCCTGATAAAAGTATGCACCATTCTCAGGGTTGACATTGGCGATATTATGGAGCTTGTTCCAAATGCTCAACTCGACGCAAAACAAGATAGCGAGTAATTCTGCCGGGATAAACGATAGACAAAAGCTGCAAATTGAGTTGAACGAAAAGTTAAAAGACTGAGGAAGGAGTTCAATACGCCGTGATTAAGTTTAACAAAATAGAAAATGCCGAAATTTCCACGAGAGATTTTAGGCCGCTTATAGATAACAGTGAGATTGATCTTCCTGCTTCCGAAGATGTCACTGTCATAAATAGCCAGCCCGTGGATAATTTGCTGAATGAAAAGAACCCTGTGTTGATGAAATCAAAGCATCGTGTTCAAAAGCACGGTGAAGTCTTTACGCCGCAATGGGTGATTGATAAGATGATTGCCATTCCGGGGATCAAGGAAAAGGCCGAAGACGTATTTGCGACTTTTCTCGAACCGAGTGCCGGCGAGGGTGCCTTCTTGCTCGCTATCGAAGACATGAAACTGCGATTTGTAACGGACAATTACAGTAAAGATGCATGGGGTTGGTATGCGCTTTGGGCATTATCAAGCATCTACGGCATCGAATTTTTGGAAGATAATTTGGCAGTAGCCAGACAAAACATGCTCGAGCTATTCTTAAATTACTACGAAACCGTACACAATACTCAGTTGTCTGAACAGTCAAATCTATATAAATCAGCCCGGACGATCATCTGGGCGAATGTTGTGCAGGGTAATACACTTACACGCAAGAACCTGCTTGGAGAGGAAATAAACTTCAGTCATTGGGAGCGGATTCCTGATGAGCCGCATAAGGTGCAGCGCACATCTTTTACGTACTCATCGTTATTCACAGATAATAAATATGAAAGCAACTGCATACAGCTAAGCCTGTTTGAAACGGTGGAACAACTCGATCTTTTTACGGTAATTGATGATGACAAAGAAGATGCTCCGCACCCTCAACAATATGCGATTGTGGACATTTATCAGGTCTGGAGGGAAGAAAAAGAGAATGGCTGAGAAATTTAAATTTGATGTTGTGATAGGCAACCCTCCATATCAAGAGGAAGTGAAGGGAACAAGCGATAAACCCATTTACAATTTATTTATGGATGAAGCTTATAAGATCGCAGAAAGAGTCAGCTTCATTACGCCGGCACGTTTCTTATTCAATGCAGGCAAAACACCAAAAACATGGAATCGAAAAATGCTTGAAGACGAGCATTTGAAAGTCGAGTTTTTTGAGCAAGATAGTTCTAAAGTGTTTGGGAATACCAATATTATTGGCGGGGTCGTCGTTACCTATCGTGATTCCGAAATGAACTTTGGATCGATTGGGACATTCACTGCTTTTCTGGAGTTAAATGAAATTCTGAAAAAGGTAGTTAAAACGAACAGCGAAAGTTTTAGCAACATCGTTTTCGGGCAAAACATCTATCAGTACACCGATAAATTACACGAAGATTATCCAAATGCTGAAGGCTTATTGAGCAAGGGACATAAATATGATGTCACATCTAATGCTTTTGACAGATTGGCTTTTATCTTTTTTGATAAAAAGCCAGATGATAAAAATACATATATCAAAGTATTAGGCCTGCAAAATAACAAGCGTGTATATAAATGGGTGCGTAGCGAATACATATCAAATCATATAAGTCTACCAAAATATAAAGCTTTCGTTGGCACTTCAAATGGTGCTTCGGGAACACTATGCGATGTTGCTGCAAGAATGATAAGTACGCCGTTATTAGGAACTCCTTTTGTAGGAACCACGCAAACGTTTTTAACAGTTGGATCATTCGATACTGAAGAAGAAGCAAATGCGGTATTGAAATATATTCGTTCCAAGTTTGCCCGTGCGCTGCTGGGAGTCTTAAAAGTTACACAGCACAATACTTCTGAAAAGTGGCAATATGTCCCTCTACAAGACTTCACCTCTTCATCCGACATTGATTGGACACAGCCAGTCCACAAGATAGATCAGCAACTATATAAAAAATATGGACTTGATGAATCTGAGATTGAGTTCATCGAATCACATGTAAAGGAGATGGAGTAATGGCAAGCACGACAATTAAAACCATAAATCAGGCGAGTCCTACTATCTATGCATACATTACTCCGAATGATGCGTCAAAAAAGGGCTGGGTAAAAATCGGCTATACAGATCGCGATGCTGAGACGCGCATTAAGGAGCAGACACATACCTCGGATACAAAGTATGAATTGCTCTGGTCACACGATGCAAGATATGACGGCGGCGAGTATTTTACCGATGATGACTTCCATTGGTACTTGACGCAATGCGGTATTGAACGGGGCAAATTTCAGCACTCAGGGAGGCGGTCTGAGTGGTTTTATTTAGGCGAGGGAAAAGAGAAGCAGGCTGAAGAACTGTTTAGGAAATTCGTATTCAAAGATTACAGTCAGATACATTCTCCCGCCCAAGGGACACAGTACCAGCTCCGGGAGGAACAAGCCGATGCTGTTCTGCGTACACTTGCATATATGAAATCAGGGAAGGAGCCGGCGGACTTTCTTTGGAATGCAAAGCCGCGTTTTGGAAAGACCCTTGCGACTTATGATTTCGTCCGCAAGGGCAGTTTCAGACATGTCCTGATAGTCACCAATCGTCCGGCGATTGCAAATTCTTGGTATGACGATTTTGTAAAATTCATCAAATGGCAAGAACCTTATATGTTCTTTGTATCCGAAACCGATTCCCTCAAGGATTCAGGCGCATTATCACGAGAAGAGTATCTAAAGATTATATTGAATTTTAGCGATGTGGATCGCAGCGACCTCAAGCAAATAGCTTTTGTGAGTTTGCAGGATTTGAAGGGATCGGTTTTTTTTGGTGGCGGCATTGAAAAGCTCGAGTGGGTAGCCGGAACCAAGTGGGATCTGCTCGTCGTTGATGAGGCGCATGAAGGGGTGGATACATCAAAGACCGATTGGGCGTTCTCAAGAATAATACGGAAATTCACGCTGCATATGTCCGGTACTCCCTTTAAGGCCATCGCAAATAGCAAATTCAGCGCGCAGCAAATATACAACTGGTCATATGCCGACGAACAAGAAAAAAAGAAAAACTGGGACTACGATAAGGGAGGCAATCCATATGAGCCATTGCCTCAGCTCAACATGTTCACTTTCCAGCTCTCAGCGATGATTGAGGAGAAGCTCATTGAAGGGCAGACCATAGGTGAAACCACTTATGATTTTGCATTTGATCTCAATGAATTTTTCTCTGTAGAAGAAGGTAAGACAACTTTCAAGCACGAGAAGGACGTAAAGAAGTGGTTGGAGAGATTGACGAAAAACGAAAAGTATCCATTCTCGACTCCTGCCCTGCGAAAGGAGCTGAAGCACACGTTCTGGCTTCTCGACAGAGTTGCCAGCGCAAAGGCTCTGGCAAAGCTGCTCAGTGATGATGCGGTGTTTATGCACCACAAAATAATAATTGCTGCCGGAGATGGCAAGGATTTGAACGAAGAAGCAGAAGACTTCATTTCAAATGAAAAGAGTTATAATAAGGTGCGGAAGGCCATCGCAGAAAATGAGTACACAATCACGATAAGTGTCGGGCAGCTGACCACCGGAGTGACCATACCCGAATGGACAGCGGTGATGATGCTGAGCAATATTTCCAGCCCCGCTCTATATATGCAAGCAGCATTCCGTTCGCAAAATCCTTATCACTACGAGAAAAACGGTAAATACTATAAAAAAGAAAACGCCTACATATTCGACTTTGCGCCCGACCGAACATTGGTGATGTTCGATGATTTTGCCAACAAACTACTTGGCGACGGCAGCGTGAGCGACAAGGATCGTCCGGAGAATATCAAACGACTGCTTAATTTCTTTCCTGTCATCGGTGAAGATGAGCACGGCACTATGGTGTCACTCGACGCAACGCAGGTACTCACAATCCCAAGAACCATATTAGCGACAGAGGTAGTCAAACGTGGCTTTATGAGCAACTTGCTGTTTGCCAATATCTCTGGGATTTTCGCTTTACCAAAAGAGATCGTCGACGGTATCTTAAGCGAGCTTCCGGTCGAAAAGCAAGGCAGGAAAGACACGTCTGCTGCCACCGTGGATATATCGGGTATCGAAGTGGATGAAGACGGCAACGTGGTCGTTCCAACAGAAACCATTATCAGCAAGAAGAACGAGTTATTTGGAGACAAGGTGTATGATGTCTCCGCCATGACAAATGCTGTAGAAACAGCCGTCGGCGAAGTCTCATCGGAAGTACACGTCCCCAAAGATGTTACCGCTAAGATCGTCGATGTTGCTATGGACTTGGTAAAGCCAATTATTGTGGATACGGTCAAGACCGGCTTTGAGCTGACAAATGCACAGGCGGACAAGATCGAAAAACAGCTCAAGGAGATTATTACCGAAAAGGTAAAAAAGGCCGAGAACGATAATTACAGAAAACAATTCGAGGTCAAGCAGAAGGCCGCAGATGAAATCAAGATAGCAGAAGAATCGCTCGGAGAAGATGAGTTCGAGACAGCCATTAAAGAGATAGAGGCTAAACAGCAAGCGGAATTCGATAGATTGCAGGCTGAGTTTACCAAGAACCTTAATGAGACGATTAAAGAAACGATTGAGGAGCAGAAGACTGTTCAGGTCGAAGAGCAAGCAAGGATCAAGGCAGAGAAAAATAAGAATTCTAAGGAAGAAGAAGTCCGAGGCCATCTTCGCGGATTTGCAAGGACAATTCCGAGTTTTCTGATGGCATATGGAGAGCGGGATACAAAGCTCAGCAACTTCGACAACTATACCCCTGAAGAAGTATTTCTTGAAGTGACCGGAATTACGGAGGAGCAGTTCAGATTCTTGCGGGACGGCGGGTCATATATCGACGAAAAGACCGGTGAAGAGAAATATTTTAACGGAGGATTGTTCAACGAAATAGTTTTCGATGAGGCGATACAGGAATTCTTGAATATACGAGAAAGGCTCGCAGATTATTTTGATGAATCCCATGAAGAGGATGTTTTCAACTACATTCCTCCGCAGGAGACCAATCAGATTTACACGCCGAAACAAGTGGTGAAAATGATGGTACAAAAACTAGAGGATGAAGATCCGCATATATTTGAAGATCCGCACAAGACCTTTATTGATTTATTCATGAAGTCCGGACTTTACATCACAGAATTGGTAAAACGCTTGTTCAATAACCCGGTAATGAAAGAGAAGATACCTGATAACGACGAGCGATTAAAGCACATCCTCGAAAAGCAACTGTATGGGCTTGCACCCAGCGATATTATCTATCACATTGCGACGAACTATATTTTCAGTTTTGATACTGAAAACAGAATCAGTCGTAAGCATTTCAAGAGCGTCGATACCAGACCTGCTGTCAAGGAAGGGAAACTCGATGAATTATTGGCTGCAACATTCGATGACTTGAAATAGTCATGAAAACATCAGAGTTACATCTAACGAACCAATAACCTTCTAAATACCATTCAAAAATGAAATTTCTACAATCAAAAGGTAATCAGAAAAAAAACCCTCAGAACTACTACAATTCTAAGGATTTCATTTCACTGGAGCTACTGGGGGGACTTGAACCCCCGACCTGCTGATTACGAATCAGCTGCTCTACCGGCTGAGCCACAGTAGCATATTTAAGAGGGCCTGTGAGAAGCAGGCCTAAGCGTTACAAATACCTGACTATATTAATAAAGCCGCTTCTGTATTAATTAATCATTACTGGAGATTTCTTCTGTTTTTTTCGGGCATGGGGATAATAAACTCAGTGAGTATAAAACCTGCAATTATGGGCAGTGTAATGTAAAACCATATCTCAGACCTTTTGGCAAGCCTGAGTATAATTGCTTCAATGAGAAGGACTCCACCCCAAATTAATGAATTTTTCTTGGCTTTATCCATTAACGTACCTCCTCTGTTATGATTTTGGCTGAAAACAATTCATTGCTTATCCTAACATTATTATAACAAAAAAGTAAGCCCGATACACACCATTTTACAATATATATGATAAAACATGCAATATCTATTTATTGAATTGTTTTGATAAAATATGCAATACTATATATGATATATTAATGATATCACATCCTTTTGAATGCCATTGTTATAAAAATATTGTTTTGTCATCTTTACTTAAGCTAAATGCTATGGAATGGAGTGGAATAGTTGAAAGGTTACTATAAAAATATACTGTATATGATCCTTGTTATAGCATGTGTAATATGTGTTGCTGCCGGGCTGGCATCCTGTGCCTCGAAAGCGAATAACCCTGCTGCGAATAAACCTATACCTCAGACTAACCCGGCGCCGGAGAATACGGCATCCCAGGCACCTGCACCGGATGAAGAATCACTGATTGGCTTTTATCCTATGAAGGCGGGCAATGTATGGGAATATGAAGGGGAAGGAATGGAGTATGCTTCTTATGTGCAAGAGGTTTTATTCGACTCAGGGAATAAGCATCAGCTTGCAATCGATAACGGAGGCACGGATACGGCTAATGTAATAGAGGAGAGAAAGGACAGTATAGTAAATACCTATAGGTCGGAAGAGGCATATGATAAAATTAATATATTGGGCGAGCCCGGAAATATAAACATAATACTGCTGCAAACACCGTTGGAGAAAGGAAACTTCTGGATAAGCGAGGAAAACCATTATGAGATTGCAGATACGGAAGCCGATGTGACTGTACCTGCCGGAGAATTCAAAGGTTGTATAGCGGTTAAAGTCACCTTCAAGGACCAGACTTCCAATATGATGTATTATTATAAAAAGGGAATAGGTATGGTGCAATCTGAGTTCAGGACGGATACGGGGGACCTGATTGCATCAAAGCTGAAGAGATACATGCTGAAGTAAAAAGAGATTCCTACATTGAGGGATCTCCTTTTAAGTTATTATTTGTTTTTGCTGAACTTTTTGTTTTTGAAAGCTGTACCAACAATACGCCAGTCAGGATTACCGCCGTTGAAATCACTACCGTAAGAGTAAAAGGTTCACCCAATACCAAGGTGCCGAGAAGCACGGCAACAAGGGGATTCACATATGCATATGTTCCTGCTTTTGCAGCAGGCCATTTTTGCAGTATATATATATATGATGAATAACCCACTAAGGAGCCGATAAAAATCAGGTAAAGCAATGCGCCGATTCCTTTTATTGAGAAACTTACTCTGGGAAGCTCTCCCATTAATATCCCAAGAGTTGTGAGAGCAGTTCCGCCGGCCAGCATCTGAATACCGATATTGACAAACATTGAACCTGTCGGTTTGAAGCTTTTTGAATAAACTGAGCCGGTAGCCCACAATGCAGCTGCAGTCAGAAGAAGCATGGCACCTTTAATATCCACACTCCCCTCACCTGAGTCCGAAAGCACCAGCATTGCAACCCCCGAAAATCCAATGAGCAAGCCAAGCCAGCCCTTAAAATCAATTCTTGGCCTTCCCGGAAGGAGAAGCTCTATTACAGCCATAAACAGGGGTATAGTGGCAAGCAGTAATGATGCAATTCCGGAACGAACCCATTGTTCCGCCCAGACAACAAGGCCGTTGCCTCCAAATAAAAGAAACAACCCTACTATGGACTGGTCCCTGACACTTGTAAGATTGGCGGGGAATTCCAAACCCTTGATGCGGGAATAAAGCAGCAGCAGTGCACCTGCTATAAGAAACCTTATTCCGGCAAAAAGCTCCGGGGGAAAAGCGCTGACACCGATTCTTATTGCAAGATATGTAGACCCCCATATTATGCAGACAGCGACAAATGCTGCTATTACTTTTGATTCTTCATTTTTGATATTCATTTATAATACCTCCAAAAGCCTTTTATGGGGCTGCATATTCCAATAGCGTTAAAACCATTATAAGCCACAATATAATATATTGTAAACTTTTATTTAGTCTACGGGTGTCGTAAAAGCCTCTAATAATTATTGACATATAAAAAAAATGGGGCTATTATAATGGTGACAACAGAGTAAATCATGCATGGGTAATTAACTGAATATTGCCGCTGGGGGAGCTTTGAGCTGAGAAAGCACCTTGCGCTTTGAAAGCGTATTGTGTTGACCCTTTGAACCTGTCTGGTTAATTCTAACGGAGGGAAGCGGTTGTGATTAACAAACAATCTGACCGTGGCTTTTGTCTGCGGCCTTTTTATTTGCAGAAATACAGCCGCATTATGCAGTATGGGCAGAGCAGCCGGGGCTTTGGCAATCAAGGCAGGCATTCGGCACTAATTGTAAAATGACGTATTGGCAGTGTGAATATCTGTTTTACGGGCAATAATGTAAAGGGGTGGTAAAGCAGGACCTATAGATTAAGAAAATGGAGGTAGTAGTATGAAAAGGACATCAACAAAAATGCTTACAGAAGCAGGAATTATGATTGCGGCTGCCCAAATACTCAGCTATGTTAAAATATTCGAGGCTCCTTACGGGGGATCTGTTACAGCGGGAAGTATGATTCCTATTATTGTGTTTTCCTTGAGGTGGGGGGCGAAATATGGGCTGCTTGCAGGTACTGCCTATGGAATATTGCAGTTTTTATTGGGCGGTGCAATTTATTCTTACCACATAATATCTATATTATTTGATTATGTTGTCGCTTTTGGACTGCTTGGGCTGGCGGGGATATTCCGAACCGATGCAAAGGGCATTTTCCTGGGTACATGCCTTGGCATATTTGGAAGGTTCATATGCCATATAATATCAGGAGTGGTTGTGTGGGCATCCTATGCTCCCGAAGGAATGAATCCGCTGCATTATTCAATAGTGTACAACGGTTCCTATCTTCTGCCTGAGCTTGCAATTACCCTGGTTATAGTTGGAGTGCTTTATAAGCCGCTGATAAAGAATATCGGACAGAGAATGTAGCAGGGGGGTGTCGCAAAACTACCGGATAAGTAGCTGGCGATACCTCTTTTTTCTTCTATTGTGCAACAGATCCTTTTTTGTTTGCAGGCCGAATATGTGGCGGAAGAATTCATCTTGTTCCGGCATATAAAAGAGGGATATGGCATTGTCGTGTCAAACTATTCAATAATACAGAAAAATATGCATAGTACCGGTGAAATTTACTGCATCTTTATTGCCTATATAAAGTATATAGGGAAACAACTCAGTACTGGGGAGAGTTTTATGAGCAAACTTAAAGAGATCATATCCAAGGTTAGACTGGTATTGGATCACATATATGAGGGCGTTGTAGTCGCAGACAGCGAGTACAGGGTAATTTATGTAAATGAAGCCAATCAAAGAATTACCGGACTTGACAACAAACATATACTTGGGAAGCAAATAGAGGATGTCGTACCGATGTCTTCAATGGTGGAGGTAATAAGAACCGGTAAAGAAAAGCTCAGAACGAAAACGCTGGTGGGCAGCAAATATGTAATTTCCAACATAGTGCCCCTTTATGACGGCACGGAGATTATTGGATGCATATCGGTATTTATGGATATTACGGAAATAGATATACTGAACAACAGGCTGAAGCAGGCGGAGGCTCAGATCAGCCATCTTTCAAAGCAGCTTTATGGGCTTTTGGGGAATGAAGAGTTCATTACGGGAAAAAGTCCTTTGATTCAAAAGGTATTCCTTATGGCTCAGAAGGCCTCAGCTACAAATTCAAATGTATTGATAACCGGAGAAAGCGGAACGGGCAAGGAGGTTCTTGCCAGATTTATTCATAATAATGGCTTTGGGAGTCAGAAGCCCTTTGTTGCGGTAAACTGCGGCGCAATACCCGAAACCCTTTTGGAAAGCGAGTTGTTCGGATATGAGCCGGGAGCCTTTACCGGTGCCAGCAGCCGCGGGAGGGCAGGACTTTTTGAACAGGCTGACAGAGGAACTATTTTTCTGGATGAAATAGGCGACCTTCCCCTATCTGTACAGGTAAAATTCCTCAGAGTTCTCCAGGATAAGGCGGTACAGCATCTTGGGGGAGGCAGCAGGATAAAGCTTGAAGTAAGAGTTATTGCCGCAACCAATCGACCATTAGAGAAAATGGTTGCGGAAAAAACCTTCAGAGAAGACCTGTATTATCGCCTTAACGTGATACAGATCAATATACCGCCCTTAAGAGAGAGAAAGGAAGATATACACTTGTTCGTAAAGTTCTTTCTCGGGAGGCTGTCAAAGGGTATGGGTGTTAAATGTCCTAAAATTGCTCCTGATGCTCTCAAGCTTCTTTTAAGCCATGATTATCCCGGTAATATACGCGAACTGGAAAATATATTGGAAAGATGCATCGTTATGGATGAAGACGGTATAATAGATGCTAACGACTTGCCTGAGTTTTTCAATAAAGATGCCGTAAAATATGGTTTGAATATTTGTGAAGGACAGGAATGGCCTACCTTAAAGCAAATGGAAAAGATTCTCCTTAAAAGAACTCTATCCGCATACCCCCAAAAAATTAAGGCGGCAGAAATTCTGGGAATATCAAGGGCTACCCTTTACAGGAAAATGGAGGAATGCGGAATCAGCAAAAAAAACGGCCGCAAATAGGTATATGGACAGGTATGTATACGCATATTTTGCCGACTGCCGATAATGGCATGTGCAGAGTTTATATGTCTTATAATGATACATAATTTATAGTAGTATGTATCATTATAAGACATATTTTTATTCTGATCGTACCGAATTTCCGATCAGGCCCTATACCTGGAACGATTCGGGCAAGGGGCCGAATTTGGCACATATATTGCATGATAATGTTATGATAAAATCAAATTAAGGGGGAATTGCAATGTACAAACCTGTAGCCGAACCTTTCAGGATTAAGATGGTGGAGCCAATAAAGATGATCAGCAGGGAAGAGCGTGAGAAGGCCCTTATAGAAGCGGGCTATAATCCTTTTGCTTTAAAAGCCGAGTACGTATACATCGACCTTCTGACCGACAGCGGTACGGGCGCAATGAGCGATTACCAATGGTCGGGGATGATGCTTGGGGACGAATCCTATGCAGGCAGCAGGAATTACTATAATCTTCAGGAATCGGTGCGGGATCTATTCGATTATCCCTATTTTGTGCCGGTGCATCAGGGCAGGGGCGCAGAAAAGGTTCTATTTTCAAACCTTATTAAGAAAAAAGGCCAGTATGTCCTGGGAAATATGCATTTTGACACTACTATGGCTCATATTGAGCTGAACGGCGGAAGACCATTAAACTTTGTGACCGATAAAGCTTTCAATACAACAGAGCCTTACGATTGGAAGGGAAATTTCGACCTTGGGAAGCTGGAAGACTTTATAAAGACTCACGACAGGAATGATATAGCATTCATTATTATCACAATTACCTGCAACAGCTGCGGGGGACAGCCGGTATCCATGGAAAACATAAAGAGC
>ERZ795058.967-NODE-967-length-41050-cov-11.105135_pt1 | contig 41050 bp, 56 predicted proteins | sample MGYA00375142_ERZ795058 | MGnify/ENA primary metagenome ERZ795058 (study PRJEB30187, sample SAMN05720210) | activated sludge metagenome | isolation source: anaerobic digester from wastewater treatment plant | place: Japan | collected 2015-04-20 ... | reverse complement strand
GTCCAGACCCCGGTTGGTCTCCAGACGAACTACACGGTCGTCAAGGTGCACCAGGAGGCTCTCTGGTGACCCGCCGGTGGACCGAGATCGTCATCCACCACTCGGCCGGGCGCGGCCGCACCAGCGCCCACTGGGAGGGGATCCGCCGCGATCACGTCGAACGCCGCGGCTGGCTCGACATCGGCTACCACTGGGGGATCGGCTACGAGGACGAGCGGCCGGTGCTCCTCGTCGGCCGCCCGGAGAGGATGATCGGCAGCCACTGCCCGGGGCACAACACCAGCGCCATCGGGCTCTGTTTCCTCGGCAACTTCACCGCCGCCGAGCCCGAGCCGGAGACGCTCACCTTCGGGGCGGCGATCCTCGTCTCCCTCTGCCTTCGGCACGAGATCACCGTCCGCTCCATCCATCCCCACCGGGCGTTCCGGGCCACCGAATGCCCCGGCAACGCCTTCCCGTTCGACCGGCTCGTGGAGCTCGTCACCGCCGAGCTCGCGGAGCTCTGAGAGGAGGAACCGCATGTGGACGAAGAAGAACATCGTCAACGGGCTCTGGCTGCTGACCGCGCTGGTGCTCGCCGTCGGGCCGCTCTGGCAGGAGATGACGAGCTGGAGCCAGGTCTTCAGCTTCTCCGGCGTCATCTCCACGGCAATCGTGGTGGCCGGGGTCATCCGCGCCTGGCTGACCGACTACTTCACCATCGAACCGCCGCAGGGCGGCGGAGGCAAGTCGTGACTGCGCCGCAGCGGACGCTGGCGGCGCTGGCGGTCGCGCTGCTGGTGGGGCTCCTCGCCACCGGCTGCCCGTACCACACGAACGGGCGCAGCCCGGCCGCGGACGCCTGGGCGACCTGGGGCGTGGCGCTCGAAACGTCGGCAGCGGTCTACGAGCAGACCATGATCTCCGCCGGGGGCGCCTACGCGGCCGGGCTCATCACCGCCGCGCAGCTCGAAGAGGTGCGCGAAGCCGGCCGCCTCGCGCAGCACTCGCTCCGCGCCGCGAAGACCGCCCTCGGCTACTACGGCGAAGCCCGCGCCCGTGGCGAACAGGCCGTCTCGCCCGCCGCCCTCGTCCTCGCCGCCCACGCCGACCTACTCGAGCTCCTGCGGGTGGCGTCGGGCTACGGCCTCACCTACCCGCCCGGAGGGCAACCGCGATGAACCCAGCCGTCCTCTCCCAGCTCGTCATCCTCGTCCCGCGCCTCCTCGAGGCCGGGATCGAGGTCTACCTCCGGATCGCCGAGGCACGGCTCCAGGCCCAGAACCGCGACGAGATGTCGTGGGAGGAGTTCGTGTCGCTCGTCGCGTCCGTCTCCGTGCGCGACGTCGACGACCTCATCCTGGAGGGGCAGCTTGGCACGCCCACGCCGCCGGGCTCCTGAGACGATCGCCTTCCTGGGCGACATCCACGCCGGCTCCTGGTGGGGGCTCTGGCCGCGCTCCCGGCTGCCGGGGGACGGCTTCCTCGGTCCCCGCTACCTGGTTGACTCCCAGTGCCGTTGCGAGTGACTGCTGCGTCCGCCGGCCGAGAACGCTTCGCAATCGCGACGCTCCCGTCCAAGCCACTGCCCCTACTTTGCGCACTTCTGAGCTGTTTGGGAAGGGGGGGTTGACAGCGCGGAATGGAAAGCTGTAATCTCATGCCGCGATGACATACAACCCCATCAAGGAAGCCATGAAGCAGGCGGGCGCCACCCAGAGAGAGGTTGGCGTCGCGCTCGGAATCGACACCTCCACCGTCTGCCGGAAGGTCAACGGCCTCCGGCGGTGGACGGTGGATGACGCGAACCGGCTCCTCCAGTTTCTCAGGGAGCGCGGCTCGAAGGCCGCCTACGAGGAGCTCTTCTTCACGGGGGAGCGCGGCGACGCGACGGAGGCCGGCGTCGCATGACCGCCGGGACGCTCCTCGTCCTGCTCGCCATGTTCCTTGGCTACGGCCTAACCGTCGCCGCCGTGCTCGCCGAAGGCAGCGGCGCATGGGACGCCGACGAGGAGCGGGAGCGCGAGGGGTGAGGCTTCTCATGGCACTACCCAAGGTACAAGGAAGACAGGCAAGGGCTCTCGACGCCGCGGATTCCCTCGGGCTTTCCGCACGGGACCGCCGGCGCCTCGAGGCCGCGCAGGTCTGGCAGTGGTTCGCGCACCGGTACGCCTCGGACCTCGCCACCCGCCTGAACCTCTCCGAAGACATGGTCCACGACTGGGGCAACGCCGAGCGGAGCCGCCGCGGGCCGCACTGGCAGCTCGCGGAGATCATCGAGTGCGCCCTCGACGAGGGGATGCCACGCCGCCGGGCGCTCACGCTGCTCGACTGGCTCGAGCGGCTCTTCGGGCGCGCTGCGCACGACCTGCCGCCGGCCGACGAGCCGCTGACCCTGCGTGATCTCCCGGCCGGGATCCGCGAGTTCGGCCAGTCGCTCGACTCGCTCGCCCGTCACATCGAAGAGGGCGACTCCCGCCCGGCCGACACCGTGCGCGCGGAGATCCTCGACGTCCTCGACTGGCTCCACCAGATGCTCGCGCGGCTCGACCACGCGGAGCGCGGGGGTGTGGCGTGAAGCTGCCCCCGCCGCCCGACATCCTCTGGCTCTCGGGGCCGCTGGTGGTCAACCTGCGCGCCTTCGCCGAGTGGGTGGGCTACTCCCACCGCTCGATCCAGAACGACCTGACGAGCAGCGACCCGGCGCGGCGCGCGCAGTGGCCGGAGTTCCGCCGCACCGCCGGCCGCCGCTGGGTGACCACGCCCGACGCGATCCGCGCCTGGTGGGACCGCCTCGACTCGTCGCACCTCGCGGCCCCCGTGGCCGCGGCGCTGGGGAGGAAGAGGGCATGAAGCGCATCGCTTACTACGGGGTCGTCCGTGAGGGCAAGCGGTACTGCGAGGTCTTCATCACCCGCGAAGACGGCGTGCAGGTTTCGTGCGTGCGCACCGGCCGTTCGTGGCACACGCAGGCTGAGGCCGCCGCCGCGAACGAAGAGATCAACCGCCCGCTCTCCAAGTCGGCCGCGCTCATCGCGGCGATGCTGTGATGCGCCGGTTCTCCTGGGTGCGGTTCGTGTGCCTTTGCGCGTGCGGTCTGAACCATCGGCGCGGCGAAGTGGCCTGGCTCGTGAGCCAAGACCACAAGTCGAAGCGGATCAACCGCTGCACGCGGTGCGGGATCGGGGTGCGGAAGGGGATCACGCTGTGACCTACCGCGACTTCCTCGAGCGGAAGCTGCAGATGGGCGCGGACCGCGGTTTCGATCCGACCTACATGCCGGACTTCCTCTTCGACTTTCAGCGTGACCTGGTCGAGTTCGCCTTGCGCAAGGGCCGGGCTGCGATGTTCGCGGACTGCGGCCTGGGCAAGACCCCGATGCAGTTGGTCTGGGCCGAGAACGTGGTGCGCCAGACGAACCGCTCAGTGCTGATCCTGACGCCGCTCGCGGTCGGTCACCAGACGGTGCGCGAGGCGCACAAGTTTGGGATCGAGGCGCGGCGATCCTCGGGTGAGATCCAGCCGGGAGCGCACATCGTCGTCACGAACTACGAAAAACTACACCACTTCTCGCCGGCCGATTTTGGCGGCGTGGTCTGCGACGAGTCGAGCGCGATCAAAAGCTTCAACGGCAAGCGGCGGGCGGCGGTGACCGAGTTCATGCGAACCGTACCGTACCGCCTGCTCGCCACCGCGACCGCGGCACCGAACGACTACATCGAACTCGGGACCAGCAGCGAGGCCCTGGGCGAGATGGGCTACATGGACATGCTCGGCCGGTTCTTCAAGAACGACCAGAACACCTGCAAGCCGACGCTTTATCTGCATCGCGGATCGAATCACGCCAAGGTCCGCGAAGCTGCCAAGTGGCGATTCAAGGGCCACGCCGAGACCCCGTTCTGGCGTTGGGTCTGCAGTTGGGCGCGAGCGATCCGCAAGCCGTCCGATCTCGGGTACGACGACTCTGCGTTCGTCCTGCCGGAGCTGATCGAGCGCGAGCATGTGGCCGAGGCCCGCACCCTACCGGACGGGATGCTCTTCTCCCTGCCCGCGCTCGGGCTGCGCGAAGAGCGGGAGGAGCGACGCCGCACGCTGCAGGAGCGGTGCGAGAAGGTGGCCGAGCTGGTCGATCATGGCGACCCGGCCGTCGTCTGGTGCCACCTCAATAGCGAGGGCGATCTGCTCGCCAAGCTGATCGAGGACGGGCGCCAGGTCAAGGGCGGCGACTCCGACGAGGCGAAGGAAGAGGCTTACGAGGACTTCGCCGCCGGGCGCCTCCGGGTGCTGGTGATCAAGCCGAAGATCGGCGCCTGGGGGTTGAACTGGCAGCACTGCGCGCACGTCGTCACGTTCGCATCCCACAGTTACGAGCAGCACTACCAGGCGGTTCGCCGCTGCTGGCGATTCGGCCAGCGCCACCCGGTAACGGTCGACCTGGTCGCGACCGAGGGCGAGAAGGGCATCCGCGAAAACCTCCGGCGCAAGCAGGTGGCCGCGGATCGCATGTTCGAAGAGCTGGTCAATCACATGAACGATGCGCTCCACATGGCGCGCGGAGTGAGCTTCCCTGTCGGGGTGGAGGTGCCGTCATGGGCGTGATTTCCCAAGAGATCACCGACCGCTACGCGGTCTACAACGGAGACTGCATAGAGGTCATGCCGGCGCTCTCGGCTGGCTCCGTTCACCTGTCGATCTACTCGCCGCCGTTCGCAGGGCTGTACCACTACAGCTCCAGCGAGCGCGACCTGTCCAACTGCCGCGACTACGCCGAGTTCTTTGCGCACTACGAGTTCGTGGTGCGAGCGCTGCACCGGCTGACGATGCCTGGCCGGATGACCGCCGTCCACTGCATGGACGTGCCCGCGAGTAACACCGGCAAGGGCGACTCGCTCATGGACTTCCCTGGCGACATCATCCGCCTGCACGACCGGCTCGGGTGGAAGTACGTCGCCCGCTATCACGTCTGGAAAGAGCCGCTCACGGTCCGCAACCGGACCATGACCAAGGCTCTCGCGCACAAGAGCATCGTTGACGACTCGTCGCGCTGCACGGTGGCGAGCGCCGACTACCTGCTGATCTTCCGCCGGTCTGGAGAGAATCCCGTGCCGATAGCGCACCCGCACGGGCTGACCGAGTACGCGGGCTCGCGCCAGATCCCGGCCGAGCTGATGAGCTATCGCGGCTGGCGTGGCAAGCAGACCGAGAACCGCTACTCGCACTGGATCTGGCGGCAGTACGCCTCGGCGTTCTGGGATGACGTCCGGCTCGACCGCGTGCTGCCTTTCAAGCCCGCCCGCGACCAGGAAGACGAGAAACACGTTCACCCGCTGCAGCTCGACGTGATCGACCGTGCGCTGGTGCTTTGGAGCAACCCCGGCGAAACGGTGCTCACGCCGTTCATGGGCGTCGGAAGCGAGGTTTACTCGGCCGTTCGGGCCGGGCGCCGCGGCATCGGCATCGAGCTGAAGCCAGCCTACTACCGGCAGGCGCTGATGAACCTGCAGACCATCGAAAACACGGACGGCGAGCAGGCGGATCTCGGACTGTTCGATGCCGTGGAGTCCGCATGACCGACGCCCGCATCGTCGTTGAGAAGCTGCCCCGCCGGCGCCGCCGGGTGGTGGTGGAGGTGGCGACGCGCGGGATCGGGGAGCTGCTCAACGAGCTCTGGCTGCGCGGTTACCGCCGCGTCCCGGGCCCGATCACCCGCGTGCGTCGCTATGCAGCGGCGCACATGAACGAGGAGCTGGTCCGCGTCGAGTGGATCGAGCCGGCCGGCGAGCCGGTCGAGCCCTCGCGCTTTCTGGGAGGAGGCACGCGATGAAGAAGAAGCACGTGGTGTTCGTCTTCACGGGTCGCGCCGCGACGGTCTTCGCGGCGATCGCCAGGCTCGCGGCGCGGGAGAAGAAGGCGTGAGGCGGCTCTGGCGGGTGACGATCACGACCCGCGGCGAGGCGACGCTCTATCTCGCCGCCGACTCCGGCGCCGACGCCGAGGCGCTCGTCTGGGGCGCGAACCTCCGCGAGCTCCTGCGCGACGTGAGCCCGGCGGAGCTCTGGAAGGAGAACGTCGAGCTCGAGCCGGCGACCTGGGAACAGGCCGCGGTGGATGGCTGGCTCCACCGCCACCCGGTGCTCCTCGCCGGACCACTGCCCCTCACCCTCCGCGACACCGTGGAGGACTGCCTCATCGAGCTCGAGGAGGCGACGTCGGAGGAGGTCGTCGCGGTATGACCCAGGCCTCCTGGCCGGCGACGACGTACGCCGAGCTGGCGGAGATCATCCGCCGCAACGAGACGGCCGGGGACGCGGCGCGCCGCTTCGCGCGAGGGGGTCGGCTGATCCCGGACAGCATCCTCGCGGCCAGAATCACTGACGCAATCAAGCGCGGGAAGATCCCGCCGCGGCCGCCGGAGTACGCGCGGATCAAGGCCGAACGCATGGCCGCCAGGCGGGAGCGGAAGAAGAAGGCGGCGGCTCAGAAGAGCCGGAAGCCGGACGCGGTGACGTTCGATTCTCCAACCACTGCCACGGCGTTTCTCAAGTCGCTCGTCGCGCGCGGCTACCAACGCGAGCTCGCGCGTCCGCTCCAGCCCGGGCAGTTCGACGTGCTCCACAACGCGGGCGTCAGCATCCAGATCCTCTTCGTCGAGCGCGCTTCCGACGATCGCTGGGCGGCGCGGGAGCTGAGCGCATGAGCGCCGCAGAAGGACGCGGTCTCATCATCGACCTTTGTCGTTTCGACGAGGGAGCTGTCGCATGACCATGGCATTCCGGTGCGGCGGAGGGTGGGTAGTCGTGACATCGCGGCGATTCGAGATGGCGGCGCGTGGCCGCCGGCGGTCGACTGCGGTCTGCGGGAGGGCCCGCACGCCCTCCCGCACTTCCCGGGAGATCGCATGATGACCATCCCCTGGTCGGAGGCGCTGGTGTGCGCCGAGACGACATGCCTGACGCTCTTCTGGCAGCGTGAGTATCCCGACGCGCGCTGCCCGCTCTGCGGCTCGGAGGCGATCCATCTCGCCGCTTCCGAGGCCCGCCGCGCCACGCTGCAGGCCTGCAAAGAGTTCGACGAGACGCTCGGCGAGCTCGTCGAGAGGATGAGGTCGGTGGCGTGACGATCCCGCTCCAGGGCAGCGACTACTTCCAGGTCAGGCCCGGAGACTGGACGCTGCCGGAGTCGGCCACGCTGCCGAACGGCGAGCAGCTCGGCGGCGCGCGCGCCCGCCTCTACTGGCTCCTCCGCTGGACCGCCGAGCGCGGTTTCAGCTTCGCGATCGGGCGCCACCCGGGGCCGAAGGGCTGGGTGCCAGCGCACGTCTGCAAGGAGCCGTGGAGCGGCGGCGGGGCCGGCGACCGGAGGCTCCGTGATCTGCGCGAGCGAGGCGTGAAGATCGAGTCGCAGCGCTTCGTGACGCCTGCCGGCGAACGTACGTCCACCTGGCTCTGGCGGTGGACCGGCGACCCGGAACCAGGCCAGGCACGCGCCGAGACACCACCGGCGCGGCTCGTCTTCCAGACCTCGATCGGATGCCCAGCGTACGCCCCGGGCTGGGTGAAGTGGGAAGTCTCTCCCGGGAGCGGCCACGTGCTCGCCCCCTCCGCGCAGCTCCAGACGCTCGTCATCCGGGGGCAGCTCTCGGCCGCCGAGGCGACGAAGATCTACCTCGAAACCCTCCGCACGAAGTACCTCGACGGGAAGTTCCGGGGGGTGCTTTCGACCCCTCAGGCGGTCCTCTGGATCCGCCCCGAAGTCGCCCTCGACCCCCTCCCGACGCTCTCGGAAATCCTCCAGAAATGCGGCGCGAGGGTGTCCTCAAAACAGGACTGACACCGCGAACATAAACGGACTCAAAAACCCAGGTTTATGGCGAGATCATCACTGATTCGGAACCGAAAATTCGTCGAGCTCGCGCACGTGCTCCGAAGCGAGGCTCTGGCGATGGGTCATCTCGAGCTTCTGTGGCAGGCGCAGTACGAGCTCGGGGACGCCGTGATCGGCTCCGCGGCCGTCCTCGAGCACCACGCCTGCTGGCGCGGGAAGCGCGGGCGACTCGCGGAAATCCTTGTCTCCATTGGCTTTGTGGACGTGGACGGAAACGGGGTGCACTCCGTCCACGACTTCTGGACCCACGTGCCGGACTACGTCCGCCGGAAGCACCGCCGGGAAAAGTCGCGGCAGGAAGCCGGTGCAACCTACCTGACCGGTCAGTGCCCGGTCAATGACCAGCCAGTGACCGCATATACCCTATCCGTACCCGTACCCGTACCCCTAGAAGATAAAGACGTTTGCTCGGAGCCGAAAAATCGGCTCCAAGCAGGCCAGGCAGAAAACGACGAGAGTCCCCCCACTACCCAGCCTGCGGAAGCCACGCCCGAGGCGGGCAAGATCCACCTGCAGCTCCCCTGCATCGGCAAGCAGAAGACCTGGTCCCTCGACGACGCCGAGCTCGCCACGCTCGAGGCGCTCTACCCGGAGCTCGATGTCATCGAGATGGCCCGGAAGGCTCAGCGCTGGCTCGAGGCCAACCCCACCCGGAAGAAGACCCATCGCGGCACCCGGCGATTCCTCCACACGTGGATCGCCAAGGACGTGGACGCCGGAAGAGCCATCCGACTCGACGCGCCGGCGCCGGGAGGCAACGGCAACGGTACGACGAAGCCTGAGCGGTTCGTAGGCAAGCCGAACTACGACGGCTCGGAAGTTTGGGATGGGCGCGAATACGTGCCCCGCGATGAATTCCGCCGCCGCTTCCCGGAAATCGAGATTCCACCCTCGCCCTTTGAGGTCGAAGAGAAGGCCAACCGATGAGCAGCGGCATGAGCCCCCGCGACACCGCCGAAAGGTTCGCGCTTTCCGCGGCGCTCCGTTACCCGGATCTGGCCGAGGAGGCGGGGCTCACCGCGCGCGACTTCACCTCGGGTGATCTCGGCCTCGCCTGGGAGGCTCTCGAGCGGGTGCCGTTCCGCGACGAGGCGGGGCGGCTGCCGGTGGCGCACCTGGCTGCGGAGTCGGGGGTGGCGGTCGAAGCGCTCGCCGAGGCGCTCCGCTGCGCCATCTTCGCTCCTGACCAGGCGCGGCACTGGTGGGCCCGGCTCCGCGACCTCTCGACCTCGGAGCGCCTCGCCGCCGAGCTGGTGGCGCTCGCGCGCAAGCAGGCGCCTGGCGACGACCGCACGGGATCGCTCCTCGCCGAGCTCGAGCAGGTCACTCGGCGGTACTCCGGCGAGGAGGTGGAGCGTGAGGTCCGCACCCTCGCCGATCTCGCCGCCGACTACGTTGCCGAGCGCTCCGCGGAGCTCCGACTCGGGCGGCGGGTCGGGGTGGTCACCGGTCTGCGGGCGATCGACGACTGGATGGGCGGCCTCAACCCCGGAGAGCTCTCCACCCTCGCCGCCGCGGGCGGTGCTGGGAAGAGCACCTTCGTGCTCGACATCGCCCGCCGGGTGGCCGATCAGGGTGGCACGGTGCTCGTCTTCGCCGCCGAGATGACCGCCCGCCAGATCGGGCAGCGGGAGGTCCACGGCGAGCTCGGCCGCCCGGTGTCGGATCGCCTCGTCGGCGCGGTGGATCTCGCCGAGGCGCTCGCGCGGATCCAGGGCACGGAGTACGCGGGGCGCGTCGTGGTGGACACCCGCACCCGCCTCGCGGCGACGCAGGTGCTCGCCACCGCCCGCCGGGTGCAGGCGCAGCGCGGGCTCGCGCTCCTGGTCTTCGACCACCTCGGTCACTGGGATCCGAAGGTCCGCGGCAACGAGCAGGAGCAGCTCGCCGCGGCGATCGTCCAGGCGAAGGATCTCGCGAAGATCCTCGACGTCCCGTTCGTGATGCTCTGCCACTTCTCGCGGGCCCGGCGGGAGGCGACGCGGCCGACGATGGAGATCATCCGCGGCACCGGCAAGATCGACGACGTCTCGGACAACATCTTCGCGCTCTGGCGCCCGGATCTCGAGCGCACGGAGCTCCACCTGCTCAAGTGCCGTCAGACCGGGCAACAGAACCGGGCGATGCGGCTCTCCTACTCGCTCTTCCGGCAGCAGTTCAGCGAGGAGGAGGAGATCTTCTTCGGTTCGTCCGCGCCGCCTCCGGCCCGGGCGCACCGGCCGCGCGAGGCGGCGGAGGCGCCGTTCTGATGGGCGCGCGGGAGCTGGCGCTGCAGAGCGTCGCCGAGGCGGGCGAGTCGTTCGTGGAGCTCCGGGTGCTGCCGCTCGCCGCGGAGGAGCTGCGGGAGGCGGTGGCCGTCGGCCAGGCGGTGGCGCGGGCCGCCGAGTACGTCGCGGAGGGGCTCTCGCTCGTCACCGCGAAGCTCGCCGCCTGGTACGAGTGGCGCGACGCGACGAGGCTCGACGAGGAGACGGAGCGGATGCTCTACGGGGCGACGGCGCGCGAGCTCGCGGCGCAGCGCTGGGAGGCGGAGTGGCAGCGCGAGATGCGCGAGATCGCCCGCGACTGCGCCGAGGTGCGCGACTGGCTCATCGCCGACCATCCGGAGATCGCGCTCGAGCTCGGTCTCGTGAAACCGCCGCCGCGGCCGGCCGCGCCGCCGCCGGTGGCCTGGACGACTGGGAAGGGAGGGATCCCGCTGTGAGATGCACGAGCCATCCGCCGGGCACGCTGCTCTGCTCCTGCGGCTACGAGCTGACCCCCTGGCCGCTCGCGGTCGATCTCGCCGCCGGCGCGAAGCACGACTGGGACCAGGCGCGCCTGGAGCTCGAGTGGGGCTACTGGACGCACCATGAGCGCGAGCTCTACACGGATCTGTTTCAGGCCGCCAAGCCGCACGAGACGGCGCCGCTCGAGGCCGCCCGGTGGGCCGCTGGGAGGATGCTCTTCCTCCGGCCGTACCTCCGCCGCGCCCTCGAGCGCGCCTCCGGTTTCGTGGCGCAGGCCACGGGAGGGAAGAAGCGATGAGGACCGATTTTCGCTGCGTCTACTGCGGGCGTGAGTACCATCTCGCGTACGAGGAGGACGAGAGCCAGCTCGACGAGGTCGATCGCGAAGCTTGCCCGTTCTGCTCCCAGCTCTACTGGGACGGCTACCTCGCCCGCCGGCGGATGCTCCCGATGGAGCTCTGCCCGTGGGAAGACAACCGCCGCGACATCGTCGCCGTCCTCGGCCCGCACGGCGACAGCGCCGCCAAGTGCCCCTGGTGCACCGGCTGGGCAGACATGGAGCAGGTGCTGTTCGGGAGGGCGCGGTGACTCCCGTGGGCACGCTCCTCGCCGTGATCGCCGTCCTGGTCTACTTCGCGTTGCCGGACGTGGCGGAACCTCGGAAGAAGTGAGGATCTGCCGATGATCGGCCACGCGCTCGCCCTCGCCTCCCTGCTCGCGGTCATGCCGCTCCAGCCACACTACGCCTCCTGGACGATCACGCCTCCGCCACCGCCACCGCCGCTCGCGCCGCCGGACTACGAGCCGTGGCGGTTGGACTGGGTGCACGCCCGCCTCTCGGCCCCGCAGGCGGTCACGCCGCGCGTGACGGTCCTCTACTGGCGCGGCCCGCAGTACGGCTGGGTCCACTACCGCGCCCCGATCCGCGAGCCGTTCGCGGCGGGGCAGGAGCGCGTGCTTTCGCGCGAGGTGCCGTTCGATGTCCCCGGCCCAGTGATCTTCGTTGCCTGGTACGACTGCCCCGACGGCCGGCAGCACTCCGTCGTCGGCGCAATCCCGCGCCCCGGCGAGGAGCTGCCCCCCGGCGTGACCCAGTTCGCGGAGATGCACACCGGCCCGATCTGCGAGCCGCTGAACACGCTCTTCCGCGATGGCTTCGAGAGCGGCGGGCTGACCAGGTGGGCTGGCTGGAGGAGCGGGCGCTGATGGCCGGCAAGAAGCAGGAGCGGTTCTACCGGATCGCCCGGGCGAAGGCGATCCTCCAACTCGCGAAGGACGGCCTCTCGCCGGTCGAGATCGCCAATCTGCGCGTCGGCGATCTGCGGCGGAGCATCCTCACGGGCGAGATCGGCGCCGTCTCCTTCGCCCGCCGGCATGGCTGCTCGCCAGTCATGTCAAAACGCCAGTACTGGGTCGTCCTCTCGCCGGCTACGGTGACGGCACTCCAGCCCTTGCTGCTCGGCGAGACTGACCCCGCGCGCCCGCTCTTCCCATCGCAGCGCCATGGCCGCGGGCACATGGCGCGGGAATCGGTGCGGCGGCTGATCCGCCACGCCCAGGCAACGCTCGAGGAGGTTTCATGATCGCCGGCAACGCACTCCCGTCCTGGTTCATCCTCCCGCCCGAGGGCACGGTCGTGGAGCCCGCGCCCCCACCGCGCGCGACGGCTCTCTACCTCCGCACGACCCCGGCCGACGGCCGGGGCGGGGAGGAGGAGATCCTCGCCCGGATGCGGGCCCGGGCAGCCGAGCTCGGCCTCGTGGTGGACCGCGAGTACCTCGACCTCCAGACGCCGCGCTTCCATCCGGAGCTCAACCGGCTCTCGGCGGCCGTGGACGCCGGCGAGATCGGCGTGATCGTGGCGCTCAACGAGGCGCAGCTCTTCGCAGGCACCTTCACGCAGGCGCACTTCGGGGCTAGGATCCTCGAGCAGGGGGTGCGCGTCGTGACCGTGGACACCGGATGGGACACCGAGGACGTCGTCGCCCGGACGGAGTTCGTGACGGTCGTCGGCTTCCAGCGGCGGATCAAGCACCTCCAGGGAGTCGCCGCCGGCAAGGTGGGGCAGGCAGAGCACCCCTCCCTGCCACCCCGACAGCCAAAGGCCTGGGTCAACCCAGAGGAAGTGCTCGACCTGATCCACGCTGGCCACTCGGTCTACGGGATCCACAAGGAGCTCGCGGCCCGTGGCTGCCACACCAGCCGCCTGACGATCGTCCAGATCGCCAACCGCCTGCGCGGGGAGGGACGGATCGACACCCGCCGCCGCGCCGAGGGGGAGGGGAGGCTCCTCGCCGCCGGGAAGCGGGTCCGTCACACCGTCCGCTGGCCCGACACCACCGACGCCGAGCTCGAGGAGATCGTCCGGCGGAACGAGAGCACCGAGGAGGCCTCCGTCCGGCTGGCTGCGGCCGGGAAGGAGATCCCGGGCAGCGTCATCGGCGATCGGATGCGCCGCGCCTGGAAGGCCGGGAGGATTTCGCCTCGCCCTGTGGAGTACCTGATCTCGCGAGGCATCATCAGCGGGGCGGAGGGGGGGGTGGGGTCGCAGAAAATCGTGCGCGGCGGGCGCGAGGTGTGGCAGCGACGGCGCCGGCGGAAGGCGAAGTCGGGGTGGAAGGCAGCCGCCGAGCGGCGCGAGAAGGCGAAAACGGCCGCCCGCGAGGCCGCGATGCGCGCGGCGATTTCCACAGGGTTATCAACAGGCGAGGTCTGATAAGCACCATTATGTCAACCTGTAAGTGTTGCAAACAAAGGACAAGCGGTTTCCGAGGCAGTTATCAGGACGCCGAAACGGCCGATCTGGGACAGATTGTCCCGTTCCGGTCATCGCGCCACTCGGCACCATGTGGGACAAAATGTCCCGATCGAGATTTTCTCCACAGGCGTAACGGGGAGCCCTGAAAGCGCACCCTCCCCCATCGAGCAAACCCCGACCGGCCCGGCAGCGACATTCTCCCGCTGGAACGAAATCCAATCCGTTCCCCCCCGGAGTAAAACCCCGCTCGCGGGCCGAAAAGACGGCGTAAAACGGCGGAAATGAAAACGGGCGACTGCGGCAAACGCCCGAAAACCAACGGCTTCCGCCGTTTACGCCTTCCTTGCGCCTCCAGAGGCTCCCCTGTCCTATAGCTAGGTCAGCTCGCGGACGCCATCGAGGAGAGAGCGCAGAGCGCCGGGGATGTCCGGCCGCTTCTTCGCGGCCCGTGGCCGCAGCGGCGGGCGCTTGACGAGCAGCCGGGCGATCTGCCGGTCGGAGGTGTGTAGGTAGACCTGCGTGGCCGCGAGGCTCTTGTGGCGGAGCCGATCCTGCACGGCGCGGATCGGCCACCCCGCGGCGAGCATGTGGGTCGCCGCCGAGTGCCGCAGCAGGTGGCTGGTCAGCTTCCGGCCCCTCGGCTCGACGCCGCGCACCTTGCAGAAGCGACGCCAGCGGGCGGAGTAGAAGTTCGTGGATTGCTGGAAGTCGGGGCCGGTCGGCCCGGGGAAGAGATACGGCCCGTCGCCGAGCCGCGGCCGCTCGAGCAGGTAGGCCCCGAGCATGCGGCTCGTCTCCTGGTCGAGGAGCTGCCGCTGATCGCTGCGGGCCCACTTCGCCCGGCTGAGGAGGACGGAGTAGCACCGCTCCTCCTCGTGCCAGATCACGTCATCCGTCCGCAGCGCGCGCACCTCGGAGCTCCGGAGCGCCCCGGCGTACTGCACCGTGAACTGCACGTGGTCGATCAGCTCGCGGCCGTCCACGGGCGCGGAGAGCGGCTTCTCCGGCGTGCCCCAGAAGAGCTGGCGGACCTCCGTCGTCGAGAGCGGGCGCGACTCCGTCTGGTAGCGCCGCGGCCCGCGCATCTCGGCCAGCGGGTTCGACGGCAGCCGCCCGTGGCCGACCAGGTAGCGGCAGAACGCCCGGAGCGCCACCAGGTAGAGCGCCACCGTCGAGGGCGCGTGCCCGCTGATCGCCTTCTTCTTCAGCCACCGCTCGACCGTCAGCCGGTCGAACCGCGTGAAGTCGATCGCCCCATCCACCCCGGTGAGCGCCTCCCGGACGTCCTTGTCGCCGAGGAACGCCCGCATCGTCTGGCGGTACGAGAAGCAGGTGTTTACGGCGAGCCCGGCCACGTACTGCGAGTAGCCGAGCCACCCCTCTACCTCCGCCGGTAGCGAAACTCGTGGGCTTTCTAGGACAAGTCGGAAGCTCGGCTCACCGCGAGATCGCCCTACAACCACGCGGGATTGCGGCTTCTTTTCCATTTTCCCGCCCTTCCGGGGCTTGCCATCCTGCGCACGGTGTGCATGGGCGGTATCCATGCCCCGAGTGTACCGGATGGCGAAGAGGAGACCAGGTGGGCGAAAGCCGAGGCGGGAGTACACCATGTCGGCGGCCGCGCGGGCGCAGCGCCGGGCCGCCGCCTGGAAGACCGGCCAGTACGCCGCGACCGCCGTCGCCCAGGCCTTCCCCCCATGCAAGCGGAGCACCTGCCCGATGACCGACCCGAACGAGAAGGCCAACTGCGCGATCAAGCGGCAGGTCGAATCCGATGGCTCCGCGCTCGCCGCCTGCCCGGTGGCGCTCGTCTACTCGCCAGACGTCCGCGAGCGCTACGTCGCGGCCATCGAGAACGGGGAAGCCAAGGGCCTCGCCGAGCTCGCCGGGACGGCGCTCGCCGCCATGCAGCAGCTCGCCGGGCAGGAGCTCGCCAAGGTGCAGACCGAGGGCCTCGCAGTCGAGGCGGAGATCTTCGGCCCGGACGGAGACACCCTCCGGCAACTGCGCGCCAACCCCCGCGCCGAGCCGCTGCTCAAGCTCCTCGACATGCTCGGCTTCTCGGCCACCCACCAGGCGATCACCCCGCGCGCCACCGCCGAGCGGAAGGCCGACGAGGGGATCGGCTCGATCGCCGACTTCCTCCAGCGCCGCCGCCAGCTCGCCGCCGCCGCGGCGCTGGAAGGGGGAGCCGATGGCTGAGCGCCGCCAGCTCCTCCACCCGGACATCGAGCCCGCCATCGACGCCTGGCTCGCCGCCCGGGGGCTGACCTGGCGGGCGCTCGAGCGCGGCGACGTGAAGCTCGGCGACCAGCTCCTGACCGCGAGCGACATCCAGCTCATGGTCATCCTGGCCGACCCGGTCTACTTCGTGGAGAGCTTCTTCGTCGAGCGCGACGGCCCCCGCGCCGGCCACCCGTGGGAGCTCTGGCCGTACCAGCGGCAGTCGATGCGCTACCGTGGGAGCACCGTCCACGAGTGCGGCGCCGAGGTCGGCAAGTCGCGCGAGATCCTCGGCCTCGCCGTCTGGTGGCTCCTCGGCTGCGGCCCGCGGAGCCGCGGCGACCAGCTCATCTGCGCGAGCCAGGACGGCCACCTCGAGTCGCTCCACGTCGAGCTCGTCCACCAGCTCCGCGCCACCCCGCACCTCGCGGCGCAGATCGATTGGGACCGGAGCAAGGTCAAGCCGTACCGCGTCCTCGTCGCCAAGAACGGCAACCGCCTCGAGATGCGCCCCGCCGGCTACGACGGCGAAGCGCTCCGCGGCCTCCACGTCGGGCTCGCCGCCTACTTCGACGAAGCCGCCAAGGTGAAGAACCCCCGCTGCTTCGACGAGTTCTTCCGCGCGGTCAAGCCCGGCGCCGAGACCCGCATCTACTCCACCCCCGACGGCGACCGCTCCTCCGTCTTCTTCCGCCTCTGCAACCAGGCGCCCGCCGTGCCCATCCGCACGGCCGAGCCCCCTCCCACCCCGGGGCGGTCTCTCTCCGCCGCCCCGGGGCCTTTTTCCCCCCCCGCCGACGGGAAGGCCATCCGCTTCCGGTGGCCGAAGACCCTCATGCCCCCGCCCTACTGGACGGAGGAGCGGCGCCGTCAGCTCATCGACCGCTACGGCGGGGTGGACTCGCCCGGCTACCAGCAGCTCGTCCTCGGCAACTGGGGCGACCCGGCCGCGACTGTCTTCCCGTGGGAGCAGTTCGTGGCGCGCGTGCGGCACGTGAGCGAGTACCTCGTCGCCCGGCTGCTCTGGAACGCCCCGCAGCGCACCGTGCAGGTGAGCGTCTCCCGGCTCGACCCGACCTACCAGATCGGCGCGCGGACCGGCGACGAAGCCGCAACCGGCCCGCAGCCGCTCCTGCCCGTGCTCGACCGCGAGCTCGACGCCGCCAACTTCGACCTCGCCGGGCTGCTCACCTCGATCTTCCAGCCGCTCCCCGGGCACCTCGTCGCCGGGATCGACTGCGGCGCCTCCGACGACCCGACCGAGATCCTCCTCTGGGAGACCCGCGGCGAGCTCGCACGCTGCGTCGCCCGGCTCCAGCTCAAGCGGTTCGACTACCCGGCGCAGCGAACCGCCGTGCGCGTCCTCGACCAGCTCTTCCGCCCCTCCCACGGCTGGGGGCTCGACGCCACCGGCGTCGGCTCCGCCCTCGAGCACCTGCTCCGCGAGGGGGAGGAAGGCTGGAGCCTCGACGGCCGGGTGACCGGCTACGTCTTCAACGCCCGCGTCGCCGACCGCAACCCCGAGACCGGCGAGGCGATCGAAGACCCCGCCACCGGCCGCTTCCGGCAGGTCTCCGCCAAGGAGATGGCGACCCGCATCCTCGAGCAGCGGATCCAGCGGGCGCGGATCGAGTTCCCGGCCGATCCGGAGTTCCTCTCCCAGTTCCCGAGCCACACCGCCGAGGTCGGCTCCTCCGGCCAGCGCGTCTTCCGCAACACCGGCGACCACATCATCGACGCCTCCCGCGTCGCGATGCTCCGCCTCTTCGACCTAGAGCACGGCGACGGCGCCGCCCCGCCGGTGCTCTTCCACGTTCCCCGCGGCCTCGGCCGCCGTCCAGCCATGGAGGCCTTCGCATGAGAGTGACCATCGCCGAGGGAGCCACGAAGAGCTCCTCGATCGACCTGTCGCAGTCCACCTTCACCGCGCTTCTGATCCCCGACGGCTTCACCGGCGCGACGATCACCTTCGAGGCCTCGGTGGACGGCGAGACCTGGAAGGCCGTCGTGGACGACACCGGCGCCGCCGTCTCGATCACCGCCACCGACGACCGATGGGTCGCGCTGTCCGGCGCCGTGGCCGCGAAGCTCGCCCCGTTCCGCTACCTGAAGCTCGTCTCCGCGGGCGCCGAGGCCGCGGCGCGAACGATCCTCTTCTCGGCCCGACCGCGATGATCGGCGTGGACGAGACGACCCTGCTGCTCTGGCAGGAGGCCTGGTCCACCCCGGGCGGCCTCCCGCCGGACGCGCTCCTGGTGGACGACGAGTCCGGCACGGACTACTACGCCACGGACGACACGGCGACCGACCCCTACAAGGTGGAGGACTGACATGCGCCGCCCGCTCACCTCACTCACTCTCGCCGCGCTGGCCCTCCTGGTCGCGGCGCCCGCGCTCGCGCAGGTCCGCCTCCCTGAGCTCGACGCGGCCACCACGCCGCTCGGCGACGCCGACCTCTTCCTCGTCCGCCAGGACGGCGAGCCGCGCGACGAGAAGGTGACTTGGGCCAACGTCCGCGCGAGCCTCCAGGATGCCCTCACCCTCGTCCTCGGCCCGGCCGCAGCCTGCGCGGACAACCAGCTCGCCCGGTGGAACGGCGCGTCGAACACGGCGCTGCAGTGCAGCCCGCTGACCGTAGCCGACACGACAGGCGACATCACCGCTCCGGGCGCGCTGACGATCAGCACGGCGGGGAGCAACGGGGACATCATCCTCGACGCAGCAGGCACCGGCACCGTGCAAGCGCCAGGGCAGGGAACCTACGCCGACGATCATGTGCAGATCGGGCCGGGTGCGATAGCGGGGAGTACGACCACTACCGATAACGCTGGAACGGTCGCCATCGGCAGGAACGCGAATGCCACATCGTCAACGGGGCAGGTGATTGCTATTGGTGACAGTGCGAATGCTAGCAATACTGGCTCTATTGTGATTGGAGCCGGATCACTTGCCGGGTCGGGGGGTTCTCTGGTCTTAGGTCACGGCTCGACTGGGCGAGGTGGCATGGTAATCGGTCATGGCTCGTCGCTAGCCTCTACTGGTCACACCGCCTCTATGGTTCTTGGGGCGTCCGCCACCACTACCGCAGCAAACCAAGCCGTGATCGGCGGAAACGATCAGTTCACCACGCTCTACTACAACGGTGTGACTGACGCGACTCCAACAGGGATTGTTGTCAACGCTACTGGCGGCTCCGGCACGGACATCGCAGGCGCATCGCTCACTCTCGCAGGCGGCAAGGGCACGGGTAAAGCGGCGGGCGGGGCGGTCCTGATTCAGACGAGCGATCCGGGTGCGAGTGGCACTACGCTCCAGACGCTCGCCACGCGGGTCACGGTGGGCGTGGAGCGGACCACCATCGCCAACATCCTGAGCCTCACTGGCATCGCCGCAGCGCCGGGCTCTCCGGCGGCTGGCGACATCGTGTACGACAGCGACAACAACCTGTTCTGCGGGTACAACGGCTCGGCCTGGGTGTCGTTCTCGGGTGCCGGAACCTGCTGGCGCCGGTGAAGGCGATGATCAACCCGGCCGAGGTCCGAGACTTGTACCACGCCGGGCACTCCCGGTTCTCCCTGCAGCGCGAGCTGGCCGCCCGCGGGTGCCGCGCTGAGTGACAAGGCGACGACCGTTGATGCGCCATCTGCACCCCTGCACCAAGGAGCCCCGCGGGCCGCTCTGGCTCGGGCTGGTGCTGATCCTGGGCGGCATGTTCGGCCTGCTGCTGCTCTTCACCGGCTGCGGCTCGGCCATCTCGGCCGGGCCGCGGTTCGGCTCCGCGGAGAGCCTGGGGTACGACGGGGTGTCCGCCGGGCTCGAGGCGGTGGCAGAGCGGCCCGGTCTGCGGGTGGAGGCGGCGCTGTCGAGCGCCAGGAAGCAGGGCAGCGCCGAGCAGGGTGGCGCCGAGCTCCGCGTGCTCGGCGGCAGGGAGTGGGGCGCATGGGGCCTCTGGTCAGGGCTGCGCGGGGCAGTACAGCGCAGCGACGCGGGCACGGTCAGGGTCTGGAACCCGACTATCGGCATGAGCTGGCGGGCTGCGGAGTCGGCCAGATACTTCATCCTCTACGACGGCCCGGACAACTCGGTCCACGACACGCAGGCGCTTCGCGTGGTGGGTGAGTACGAGATCGAGCGCCTGATCCTATCTGCGAGTGTCGAGCAGGTCTGGTTCGACCACGGCCGTGACGGGCAGGCCGCGGGGCTTTCGCTGCGCTGGAGATGGTGACCCAATGACCGACAGAGACGATCTGCGCGCGGTAATCCGCGAGGTGCTGAGCGAGCAAGACCGGCAGCATGGATACATCCCGCGGGCACCGTTCCAGCGGTTCGCGGACCCCGAAGGCAAGCCCTGGTACTCGGCCACCGTCTCGCGCGTGCAGGCGCTCTCGGCCGTGCTCGCGCTGCTGACCACCATCTTCGGGGCGATCTGGTTCAGCATGGCGACGCGCGACCAGATCGTCGTGCTGCCCCTGGTCGACCAGCGGATCAAGTCCTACGCGGTCGAGCACGACAAGCAGGCTCTCGAGCGGTTCGCAACGAAGGCAGAAGCAGCGGCTTTGCGCGAAGTCATCGCCGTGTCTACGGCCGAGCGGGTCGAGCAGTTCAACGCGATCCAGCGGCAGCTTGACCGCATCGAGCGCGAGTTGGTGAGGCGGAAGTAGCCATGGCGATCGACCTCTGGTGGCCCGCGTTCGAGGAGGCGTTCCGCCGCACGCGGCGGATCTCCGTCTCGGCCGACCTCGCCGGGGTCCACCGGACGACCGTCTACGAGACCCTCCACCGCCGGCCCGACGTGCGCGACCGGTTCGTCGCCGTCCGCTCCGAGATCTCGTCCGCCCGCGCGCGCCGCAGCGCCGACCGCGCCGATGCCCTGATGCAGTCGAGGAGGTAGCCCATGCCCGCGCCGACGCCCCTGACCGTCCTCCCCGTGCCGCGCATCGACCGGAGCTTCGCCCGCGAGCTCGCCAGCGAGGAGCTCGCCGAGACCGTCTACAAGTCGAACAGCTACCTCCGGGAGGACGAGCACCCGTCGAAGATCGTGCGCGAGAAGTCCGAGGCGACCGACCGTCTGGGCGAGATCTACGACCGGATGCTCGGCTCCGACCTCGACCTCGCCGGCTTCCACCGGAAGCGAAAGGACGCGGTGCTCGCCCTCCCGAGGTTGATCGTCCCGGCGGACGGCAGCCCGGAGGCCAAGGACACGGCCGACTTCTGCCACCAGGCGCTCACCCTGGTGCCCTCCTTCGCGGTCAACCTCAGCCACCAGCTCGACGCGATCGCCAAGGGGATCGCCTTCGAGGAGATGTTCTGGGAGCGCCTCTCCCGCGGCCCGCTCGCCGGCGCCTGGGTGCCCGTGAACCTGATCGACCGGCCGATGTGGCGGTTCCTCTTCCGCGATGGCGTGCTCCACGTCCGCCGCCCGAAGAGCGCCGAGCCGGTCGCCGCGCCGGCCGGAAAGTTCCTCGTCATGCGCCACGGGACGAAGGACAACGCCTGGGGAGCGGCCCTGCTCGACGAGGTCTACTGGGCGTGGTGGCTAAAGAAGAACGGCCTCAAGTTCTTCGCCGTCTTCCTCGACAAGTGGGCGCAGCCGACGGCCATCGGCAAGTACCGCCACCGCACCGGCGGGCAGGAAGCCGAGAAGATGAACGCGGCCGACCAGAACCAGCTCCTCGGGGCGATCGAGGCGATGCAGTCGGAGTACGGCATCGTCATCCCCGAGGGCATGGCGGTGGAGCTGCTCGAGGCGACCCGCTCCGGCTCGGCCAGCTACGAGCAGTTCATCGGCCTACTCACCCGCTCCCAGGCGCTCGCCTTCCTCGGCGAGGTGGACACGAGCGGCGCGGCCAAGGGGCCCGGGAGCTTCGCCAAGGCGCAGGTCTCGAACGAGGTCCGGCTCGAGAAGGTGGAGCTCGACGCCCGCGACCTCGCCGCCCACCTGCGCGACAACCTGCTCCGCCCGCTCGTGACCGTGAACTTCGGCCCCGAGGCGCCGGTGCCGCGGGTGCTGATCGACACCATGGCCGGGACCGACCGCGAGCTCCGGCAGAAGGGCATGGCCTCGGTGCTCGAGCTGGGCCTCCCGGTGTCGAAGCGCGAGCTCTACCTCGTCCACCAGGTCAGCGAGCCCGGCCCGGGCGAGGAGACGGTGAGCAAGGAGAAGCCCGCGCCGACGCCGCCCCCTCCGCAGCCGCCGCCCGCGCCGCAGGCCCCGGAGCCCGAGGAAGAGCCGGAGGACGACCCGGACGAAGAGCCGGCCGAGGAGCCGGAAGAGGCGCCGGAAGCCGAGGAGGCCGCCGCCTCCGCCGCGCCCGACGTGGCGCTCGCCGCCGAACCGGAGCCCGAGCCCGCCCCGCCCGCCTTCGACCCGGAGGAGATCGCCGAGATCGAGGAGGCCGCCGCGGCGCGCGACCGGGAGATCACCGAGCTCGCCGCCTCGCTCGTGGAGCCGTCCGTCGCCCACTACCAGGCGATGCTCGCCGCGCTGGGTGAGGCCTACGGCGAGGGGGCGCACGAGGCCGGGCTGATACTCCAGACCGTGGTCGACCGCACCTCGCCTGTGGCGCACGCGGAGGCGATCGAGGCCTCGATCATCCACGGCTGCGGCCTGGCGCTGCGCCAGCTCCAGGAGGAGCTCGGCGAGCGGACGATCCGGTTCGCCGCCCCGCCGCCTGGCGGCGCGACTACCCCGGGCTCCGCGCTCGACTACTGGGCCCGGGTGCTCGGCATCCCGCGCGAGGAGTTCGAGGCGCTGACCGATGGCGCCCGCCGACTGGCCTTCACCGTGGCCGGCGTGGAGGACGCGGCGGTGCTCGCCGACCTGCAGATGCTCGTCGGCCGGGCGATCTCCGAGGGGCTCACCCGCGAGGAGTTCGTGGCGCTGGCCGAGCAGATCTTCACTTCGAGGGGGCTGACGCCCCTCTCTCGCTGGCACCTGGAGTTGGTCTACGCGAACAACGTCCGCAACGCCGCGAACCTGATGCGCTACCAGCAGCTCGTGCTCAACCCGGCGGCGCGTCGGCTGATGCCGTACCTCACCTGGGTGACCATGGAGGATGACCGCGTCCGCCCCGCTCACGCGGCGATGCACGGCTACATCGCCCCACCCACGGCGGAGATCTGGAAGACCTGGTGGCCGCCGGCGGGGCACAACTGCCGCTGTGTGGTGGAGGGGATCAACGTCGCCAAGGCGCGGCGTATGGGTCTGACCGGCGCCGAGCCGACCGGCCCCTGGCCGCTGGTGGTGGACGAGGCCACGGGCCTGCCGACCCCCGCCTGGCCGGATCCCGGATTCGCCGGCGCGCCGGAGCTCTTCGGCATCTCGCAGGAGCTCGGGGACCGCGCCGCCGCCGCCGCCGAGGCCGCCGTCGAAGCGGCCGAAGGCGCCGGGGAGGGCGCCAGCCCCGAGCAGCGTGACCTGCTCGACGCCCTGCTCGCCCTCTTCTCCGCCCTGGGCCTCGCCGAGCTCCTCCCGAGGCTTGGCAGCCTCCTCGCCCGCATCCGCCGCCTGCTCGGGCGAGGTTGACAACAACCTAAGCGCATAGGATAATTACGGCGGGAGGTGACCAATGGGATACCCAGAGTACCGAGATGACCAGGCGCGCGGGCCGGATGGCCGGTGGATCCCGGAAGATCAGGGGGCCGGGGGGGAAATGGATTTTCGGCACGTGCGCGGGGGCACGGCTCGCATCCGCGTTGCCCCGGGCGGTGCCAGTGTCTACGAGTACGGAGGCAAGGAGACGAAAACAGCCGGCGAGGCCTTCGAGCTGTCTCCGAAGATGCGAGAGGACGTCCGTAAGGCGACCGGGCTGGACCGCACCCACGGCGTTCCGCTCGCTGGTGGAGGGGTGGTGCCGCTCACAGAGGAGGAGGCGAAGCGGTACAACGAGATGCTCGCGCGCGCGCTCTCGAAGCAGGAGATCTTCGAAAAGCTCGAGGAGAAGTTGCAGGCGCAAATCGACTTCAACGAGTCAACAGAGAACGACCACCTCCGCCAGGCGATCGAGAGCGCCAGCACCCCGGTGAAGGCCGGGCAGCACATCCAATGGGCGCGCGAGGCACGCGAGCGGGCGGACCGGGCAAAGGAGCACCTGCGGGACCTCCGCGAGAAGCACGCGCAGGAAGCCGCCGAGGCCGCGCGGAAGCGAGAGGAGTTCCTCCGCAAGAAGTCCGAAGCCGCGAAGAAGTGGATCTAGCGCTTCCGGCGCGGACGCCCCCCGAGCCGCCCGTTCTCGCGGGCGGCTCGGGCTTTCTGTAGGCTGACGACCGACCCTCCGAGCCGGCCCAAGAACCTAGCTGCCTCGGAGGAGAAGCCAGAGGCCTCGGCGGGCGACAGAAAGTCAAGTCGCTCTCTCGACCCAGCCGTCCCGCGCCCGACGATGGTGTAGAAGGTCGTGACCTCGGAACCGTTCGCGACGCGGTGCTCGGCCGCCTCTGTCGTGCCGAGGATGCCGCTGTCGACCACATCGAGGCACTGTTGCCACAACGCTCCACCGCAGATTAGTAGCTTGATGTCGTCCGGTGCGGTCCAGGAGCAGGCCCGGATGGCGGGCTCGTCCGTCACGCGCCGCGGCCCGGTAGGGCGGCGGGACAGCTCTATGTCGCCACCGCGGTCCACCACGTCAAGCGCGGCTCGAGTCCCGCCCCGGGCTCTGCTCGTTAGGGTGGCGACCGCATGCGGCCATTGTGGGTCGATTCGGATCGACAGCACCTCGCCGATCACGGCTTCATCGAGAGCTTGGAGCGCTGGGAGAAGCTCTAGGTTGGATGTCATGGCAGCACCTTAGCAACATCCTAACCGCTACGGTTTACCCCGTCAAGGGGCGAGGGCCGTGATTGGGCGCTCTTGGCGGTAGTAGACACGCTCCCTACAAATCCCTACACCCACGCCACCGAAACTCGGTGGCGTGAGCCACAGGACCGCACGCCCCGAAACCGCCCAGCCGCCCACCGGCCCGCGGCTGCAGCTCTTCCTCGGGCCGGAAGTCTCGCTCGCCGGCGAGCTGGTCGAGGGCGCCGCACCGGCGGTCTTCGAGGCCCCCGTGCTCCGGCCGCAGGACCTCTCCGTGAGCCACGGGTTTGCGATCCGCCGTGAGCACCTCGAGGAGATGGCCGCAGCTTACGACCCGCAGATCGAAGAGGCCGTCCTCAACTTCGACCACGACATGAAGGGCCCCGCACACGGTTTCGTCGAAGAGCTCCAGATGAGGGGCGAGGTGCTCTGGGCGCGCTTCAGCCGGCTCTCGACCGACGCGGTGGAAGCGATCCGCTCCGGCCGGTGGCCCCGCCGCTCCTCGGAGCTCGTCCGCAAGCATCCCGCCACCGGCGGCTGGTACTACACCGGGTGCGCGCTGCTCGGCGCCGCCCGCCCGGCCATCTGGGGAATCTCCCAGCAGGGGGTGCTCCTCAGTGGCAACCCCGTCGAGGTCGTGGATCTCGGCGCACCGATGACCGCCCCCGACGGGGCAACGCACCAGGAGGCAGACACGATGCCGATCGAGCTGGCCGGCGAGCCGGAGCCCGTGGAGACGCCCGAGCCCGAGACGCTCGCCGCACCCGACGACCAGGTCACGAAGCTCCAGGCCGAGCTCGCCGCCGAGCGCGCGAAGAGCCGGCGGCTGGAGGCGCGCGCGCGCGCCGCGAGCGACCTGGAGAAGCTCGGCGCGCGGGTGACCCCCGCCATGCGCCGCGCGGGCCTTCCGGCGCTGCTCGAGGAGCTCGCCGCGGCCGACGCCCCCCAGACCGTCACCCTGAGCGCCGGCGACGGCGCCCCGCGCGAGGCGGCCGTCTACGACGCGCTGCTCTCCGTCCTCCAGGCGTGTCCCGAGGCGGAGATCCTCTCCCACGCCCCGCTCGCCGCCCGGGAGGCCGAGGAGGCCGCCCGCCTCGCCCTCGACAACGGGACCCCCGAGGAGCTCGCCGTTCGTGAGCGCTACGGGATCACGCCGGAGCGCGCCGTGGAGCTGCGGCGCAAGTTCCCCCGCGCCTTCTCCACCAACTGAGGCCAGAAAGGAGATCTGAACGATGGCCCTCTCCGCGAACAAGATCCGCAAGCACAAGCTCCACGAGCGAGCGATCAACACGGCGCCGGTGAACGCCGGCTCGAAGATCTACGTCGGCGCGTACCTCTGCCGCGAGTCGGCGACCGGAGTGGTGATCCCCGGCGCCGACACCGCCGGCCTCGTCCCGCTCGGCGTGGTCGTCGAGCCCCTCTTCCCGGACGACCCGGATCTGGCGATCGACGCCGCCTACGACAACACCAACGGCGCCGACGGCGCCGTCGCCGCCACCTCGGCGGTCCGCTCGGTCAACTACGACCAGGTCGGCGAGTACCTCTTCGCGCTCGACTCCGGCAGCGGCACCCCGAAGGTGGGCGACCTGGCCCACCTGGCCGACGACGACGAGGTCTCGACCACCAGCACCCACGGCGTGATCGCGGGCGTCTTCACCCGTCCCGGCCCGAACAGCGGCTGGTTCGTGGACATCTCCAAGCGCGGCGTGCTCCAGCCCGCCTCGCCCTCGGCCGCGATCGCCAGCCTGACCGGCACGGTCGGCGGCTCGGCGAACGACGCGATGACCGCAATCACCGACCCGGCGGACACGCCGGCGGACGCCGACGCCCTGCGCGACGACCTCGTGACGAACACCATCCCGACGATCGAGGCCAACTTCACCGACCTCCAGGCCAAGGTCAACGCCATCCTGGCCGCGCTGCGCGCCGCCAAGATCATCGCGTCCGCCTAGCGCGCGATCAACCGAGAAAGGAGACCCGACCCATGCCAGGCATCGACGCGCTGAAGCGGGAGGTCAAGACCTACCGCGAGGTCGCCTACAACCTGTACGAGCAGCTCGAGGCCGACCCGGCCCAGATCAAGAACCTGCTCGCCATCTCGATCGACAACCGCCAGGCCAAGGAGAACCCGGTCCGGATCCAGGAGGCGATGTTCTTCCCGGAGGTCTACTCCTGGCACGACCAGGTGGTGGCCGGAGCGGACCTCGACAAGATCGACTGGACCGTGCCGCTCAAGGGGTACGACGCCTTCGTGCCCTACAACAAGGTCAACATCGGCCGCCCGTCGAGCGTCCACAAGCTCGACCGGATCGTCCCCCGGCTCCCCGAGGCCTGGATGCGCAAGCAGGTCGCGGAGATCATGAACGTCTTCCGCGTCAACGGCCTGGCCTACGACGGCCAGAACTTCTTCGACACCGACCACACCCACCCGGCGGCCAAGGGCACCTACTCGAACGTCACCACGCCGAACTGGAACACCACCTCGGCGCCGACGTTCGCGGAGGCGGCGGCCTGCCTCGACGAGGTCCGGGCCCGCTTCGTGACCAACCTCGCCCTCGACGCCGAGGTGATCGACGGCACCAAGTTCCAGAACTCCATGGTCGTCATCGCCCACCGGTCGGCGACCTGGGCCATGTTCGAGCAGCTCCGCGTCTCGAGCTTCATCCCCTCCACCACCGAGCCGAACATCTGGCGCGGCGGCTTCCAGCTCCTGCTCGACAACAAGCCGACCTCCGGCCAGGAGGACTACCTCGAGGTCGTCCTCGCGCTGCCCGGCGGCCCGCGCCCGGCCTTCTTCGTCCTCGACGCCGAGCCGGTGCTCGACGCCTGGGAGACGAACCAGGTCCCGAACGGCTACGTCGCCGTCGGCTTGACCGAAGGCATCTTCGGAGTCAAGGCCGGCTACCCGCAGACCGCCATCCAGGTGCGTCCGACCTGATGCGCTACGCCGTGACGGTCCGCCCGGAGATCGCGCGTATCGGCGACGGTACGCGGCTCCGGGCGGGCCTCACCTTCTCGCGCCAGCCGGTGCTCCTCATGGTGCTCCCGCCGGAGGTCGCGGCGGACCCGTACCTGGAGGTCGTCGAGCTGGCCGAGCCCGCGCACACCCCGGCGCCGGTTCTGGAACCCACTCCCGAGCCGGAGCCCATGCCGGAGCAAGTCCCGGGACCGGACCCGGAGCCCGCGCCCGCTCCGCCCACGCCGCCGCGCGGCCGCCGCACGCCCCGCAAGGCACGGAGGTGAGCGGTGGGCACGTGGCTCACCGAGGCCGAGCTCGCGACCCGCTACGGCGCGGCGCGGCTGCTCGCGCTCGCCGACCGTGACGGCGACGGCCATGCCGATCCGGGGGTGATCGAGGCCGCGATCGGGGAGGCGGAGAGCCGCGCCCGCTCGCGGCTCCTCGTCCGCTACCAGCCCGCTGACCTCCCGGCCGCCCCGGAGGCCGCCTCGGCGGCGCTCAAGCGGGTGGTCGCGCAGCTCGCCTTCGCCTTCCTCCACGAGCTCCACGACGTGAAGGGGCAGGACGTCTACGACGCCAGCGACGCGGCCCTCGCCGAGCTCTCCGATCTCGCCCGGGGGCAGGCGAGCCTCGTGCTGGCCTCCGAGCCGCCCCGCGACGTCTCCCGTTCCTCGGTGCTCACCACCAAGACCGGCGAGGACGCCCGCTTCACCCTCGCCGCGATGGAGGACTGGTGAGGCTCCAGATCCACGTCGAGGGCGCCTCTCCGGCCGCCCATGCGATCCGCGCCGTCGGCGAGCGGATCACCGGCCCGCTGCGCCCGTTCTTCGAGGTGCTCGGCGCCGACTGGGAGGCCGCCTTCCAGGAGCGGATCGACTCGGAGGGCGCCGGGCTCGGCTGGGCGCCGATGTCGGCTGCTCGCGCCCGGATCCGCGCCCGCAGCCAGACGCCCGGCAGCTTTCCGCTGCTCCGCGAGACGGGCGACCTCCGCGCCTCGATCGTCTCCTCGTTCACCGGCGACACGCTCGCCGTCGGCACCGACCTGCCGTACGCCTCGCTCCTCCAGTTCGGCGGGGTCACCGCCCCCGGCTCGGCGGTGCCCGGCGCGACCGTCCCGCCGCGCCCGTTCGTCTTCCTGACCGACCAGCAGGTCTACGACGCGATCGAGATGCTGCAGGAGTACCTCTTCGACGAGGGGCCGCGCCGTGGCTGATCCGAAGATCCAGCCCGCCTTCGGCTGGTCGGTGGACACCCGGATCGCCGATGCCGTGCTCCGGAAGCTTCGCGCCGACGCCGCGCTCGCGAGCTACTTCGCCACCGGCAGCGGCATCCTCCCGCTCGAATCGGAGGTGCTCTTCGATGCCGGGGTCGTCTCGCTCCGCGCCCCGGCGCTCCTCGTCACCCTCGCCGGGCTCGACGAGACGCGGATCGGCTCGGCGCAGTACGCCGAGCTGGAGACGATCGTGGACCTCTGGCTCGTCACTGCCGCGGAGACCTCCACCACCTCGCAGGAGTGGCTCCGCGCCCGGATCGTCAACCACATCAAGGCGCTGCTCCAGACCGAGCAGGGGACGCTGCGCGACGCCGACGGCGCGCGGATCACCGAGGCGCTCACCCGCTTCCAGCGGACGCTGCTCGCCGGCCGCCTGCGCGGCACGAACCTCGTGGTCACCCAGCTCCGCTGCCTCTGGCGGTCGGACATCGACCAGAGCACGCGGGAGTTCGAGGGCTGAGATGGCGGGCACCACCACGCTGATCTACTACCCCGGCCACCTCGGCAGCGATCCGGTCACCGAGCTCGACGCCGTGCGCCGGATCACCTGGAACCGGCCGGTGAAGGCGGTCCCCGAGCCGCAGGCCACGAGCCTCGTCTCCGACGGCGGCTTCCTGCGGGCGCTACGCCCCGCCGAGGCCGCCCGTCAGTTCGGGCTGCCGCTCGCCACCGTGGGCGAGCTCGTCGCGGCGGGGCGGCTCGCCAGCGCAACCTTCCAGCCGCGCGAGGGCGACCCCGAAGAGGTGGTCGTGCTCGACCAGGCCACGATCGCGGCGCTGCGCGCGGCGCTGCAGACCATAGGAGACTGACCGATGGCAGTCGCAACCGGAAACACCGTCCTCCTCGGCCTGGCGCCGGAGCTGGAGTACGGCGTCCCCGACGACAAGACGGCGGCGCTCGAGTACCTCAAGCCGATCCTCCCCGTCACCGTCGGGCTCAACCGCGCCGTCTCCCCCGGCGGCGAGGTCAACCAGTCCGGCTTCGCCGAGCCGGGCGTCCCCGGCCCGATCGCCGGGACGTTCGACATCGGCTGCCGGATGTCCTCCGCCACCCTGCTCACCTACTTCGAGCACCTCTTCGGCGACTGCAAGAAGACCGAGCTCGAGGCCAAGAAGGCGTACAAGTACGAGTTCGAGCCGAAGGTGGACGGGGTGGATACCTCCTTCGGCGGCGTCTTCGCCCTGCCCCCGGTCGACCAGCACCGGATCTACGGCGTGAAGCTCAGCCAGATCTCGATGCAGATTGGCAACAACACCGCGATCCCCGTCCGCCTGACCGGCTTCGTGAGCCACGGCACCCGGGTAGGCAAGGCCAAGGCCGCGGCCGGGAACACCGGGACGTACAAGTACCTCCCGGTCGTCCGTGGCCTCGTGGACCCGAGCATCGCCGCGACGAAGTCGATCTTCGTCAAGGTGACGACCGCCTCGGGCGGGGCCTTCAAGTTCAAGGTCGCGGTGGAGAACAGCTCCGGCACCCCGGCTCCGACCTTCTCGGGAGCGGAGATCGTCTTCGCCACCGATCCGGTCACCGGGCGCGGCGTCTGGCAGAACCTCACCGACGCCGCCGGCGCCGACCTCGGCATCTGGGCCGAGAACCGCGACCCGCTGGAGATCATCTGGCCGGGCACGGCGACCGAGTTCGCGGGCCTCGCCGTGGGCGACATCTACGAGTTCCCGCTCGCCTGGACCCTGCCGACCGCGACCTACCTCACCGGCCAGCGTTACACCTCGGCGCACCAGATCAACAAGGTGCGCCCGATCACCGACCCCGCCTCCGACTGGGCGGAGTTCCGCACCCTGACCTCGACGATCACGATCCCCTGGCCGCTGACGGTGGACCAGGGCTCCGGCTCCCGCTACGTCTACGGCCTCGAGCGCGACGGGCTCTTCGCGCCCACGCTGCAACTGACCCGCAAGCACACCGACCGCGACTTCGTCGCCTTCCTCGAGCAGCACGCCCAGTTCGAGATGGAGACGCACTTCATCGGCGGACAGCTCACGGATGCCTCCAAGACCCGCGAGCGGATCGTCTTCAAGTGGGGCCGCGTCTCGGTCGCGAACCTCGCCCGGCCCGCGCAGAACGACCTCGCGATCACCGAGACGATCACCCTCGCCGGCGAGACGGACGACGCGGGAACCGCCCCGCTCAAGGTCGAGGTCTACTCCGACCGCGGCGAGCACTGGACCCCGGTCACGCCCCAGTCCCCGTAACCGACCCCCGGGCGCCCGCGAGGAGACCGCCCGACGTTGAGCACGGGGGCCCGGCCGGGCGGGCCCCCACCCGACGGAGAGCACCGTGGCCGACGAGCGGCAGGTCAAGGCGACGCTGGAGGTCCAACGGACCGGCGACGAGACCGCCTTCGCGCGCACCGCAGACGAGATCGAGCGCGTCAAGGCGACCGCCGACGGCGCGGCTCCCTCCCTCGGGAGCCTCGGCGACGCCTCCGCCCGCGCGGGGAAGGAGACGGAAGGGCTCGGGAAGGCGACCGAGGAGGCGGCGCAGAAGAGCGCCACCTTCACCGGCCGCATCGGCGAGCTGAGCCAGGCCCTCAACTCGAAGCTGCGAGCCATCGCGCAGGTCACCAAGGCGGTGGCCGGGATGTGGGCGGCGTGGGAGGTTGGCTACGCCGTCGGCACGAAGATCCGCGAGGGTTTCAACTGGCTCACCGATGGTCAGTTCGACCGGGTTCTCCAGGAGACCAACGCGGGGATGCTCGGCCTCGGCAACCGCGCGAACTTCGTCGCCGAGGAGGTCGAGCGCCTCAAGAACGTCGTCAACATCCTCCAGAAGAACGGCTTCGACACGCTCAGGATGTCGGTCGAAGAGATCGAGGCGGCGTACGAGAACCTGATCGCCGAGCAGCGGAAGGTCAAGGACGAGCTCTCCGCGCTCGAAAAATCCTTCCAGTCGTGGATCGAGAAGACCGGCCTCTCCGAAAAGGCGCTCGACCGTACCGCCAAGCAGCTCGTCTTCTTCGCCGAGCAACTGAAGAAGGCACACGCCGGGATGTCCGACGCCGACATCGCCCAGGCCCTCGGGCGGCAGCTCGACGACGTGATCCGGAAGTACGAGCTGCTCGGCCTTGCCGTCCCGGCGAGCCTGCAGAAGATCCAGGCCGCCGCCGCCGCGCAGGCGGAGGCGGTGGAGAAGGCGAGCGGGCGGGTCGTCAAGGCGGCCGACGCCCAAAGGGAGGCGCTCGCCCGCGCCGCCGAGGAGATCGTCCGGCAGATCCAGCCGGTGGGCCAGTCGCTCTCCGAGATGGCCGCGGCATGGGAGCTCGCGCTCCAGAAGATCGACTTCTCGGCCCTCACCGGCGAGCAGCTCCTGACGGCCCACGACCTCATCCAGCAACTCGTGGACGACTATCGCGCCGCCGGGGAGCAGATTCCCCCGGCGATCGAAGCCGCCGCGGATGCCACCGGGGTCTTCCTCGCCGCGATCGAGCGCACGGTAGATAAGGGCGCCATGTTCGCCGGCGCCGCCACCGACATGGCCGGCTCGGCGCTGGAGGTCACGCGCGAGGTGGACGCGGCCGGGATGGCCGTCTACCGGATCTCCGAAGCCGCCGGGGTGGCCTCCGGGGCTCTCACCGAGGCCGGCTCGGCGCTCGGCGAGGCCGGCGCCGCCGCCGGCGCGACCACCCCGGAGATGGAAGAGGTGCTCGCGAAGTGGCGCGAGCTCAAGCAGGCCGCCGGCGACGCCGGCGACGCCGTGGGCACCGCCGGGGGGCAGATCGCCCAGGGCTCGCAGGAGGCCGGCTCCGGCGCCGAGGAGATCCTGAAGGCCGCCGACGCCGGGCAGGAGGCTGGCGAGGGGATGCGCGTCGCGGGCGAGGCTGCGAGCGGCCTCGCCGAGGCGATGTCCTCCGCCTCCACCTCGGCGGCTTCGATCGCCGACGTGCTCACCACCATCCAGGCGCCGAGCGAGGCCGCCGCCACGGCGATGGGCGAGATCCGCACCGCCGCCGAGGGGCTCGCCGAGGTGAACCTCTCGGGGCTGGTGGCGCAGCTCAACGCGGTGGCCGCGGCCGCCCGGGAAGCCGCCGCCGCGCTCGACCAGGTGGAAGGGGTGGAAGGTGGCGCGTAGAACCTTCGCCGCCGCCACCGACGGGCTCGAACGGCTCGCCGCGGCGCTCGTGCGGGTGGCCGCGAGCGCGGAGACCGCCCGGGCCGCCGCGGGGGAGGCCGCCCGGGCGCTCCGCGAGGTGGAGGAGATCGCCCCTCGCGCCGCGACGCAGCTCGACGACCTCTCCGACCGGATCGACCGGTTCGCGCAGGCGGGAAACGTCTGGGCGAAGGAGCTGCAGCTCCAGCTCGAAGCCGTCCGCGCCGGGGCGACCGATCTCGAAGAGTTCATGACCAAGTTCGGCGCCGTGGTGGTGCAGACGGAAGAAGGCGCCAAGACGATCCGCGAGCTGCTGGCTGGCCTCGACCTCAAGGAGTACGGCGACCGGATCCGGGAGTTCATCGGCGGCCTCCGCCAAGGCTCGGTCGAGCTCGGCGAGGTGATGGCCTACCTCCGCGAGAACGCCGGGCAGCTCACCGCCCAGCTCACCGAGGTCTTCCAGAAATACCGCGAGGGGAAGGTCACGCTGGAGCACCTCGTCGGGGTGATCCAGGCGCTCAAGGGGCAGTTCGAGGGCTCGGAGCTCGACGCGCTGCTCGACGCGATCCTCGCCGCCCTCGCCCGGGGAGATATCTGATGACCACCTCGCCAACCGGCTTGAACGCCCCGCCCACCCTCGGCGGCTACCACCTCACCGGCGCCAGCGCCTCCGAGGTCGTCGTCCGCGCCCGCGAGTTGAAGACGCTCCGCACCGCCGCCGACGGCGGCACCCGCGAGCAGCTCGCCTGGGTGGCCGCGGGCCTGCCCCTGCGCACCCGGAAGCGGACGTTCACCCTCCGCTACGCGCACCTCCGCAACGTCTACGACCTCGTCGAGGAGATCCTCGCCGAGGCCGGGCCGCACACCCTCTGCCTCTGGCGCTTCGAGCACCTCGCCTGGGCGGGTGACGACACGACCGAGGTCTTCCGCCTCCCGTGGCAGCCCGCCGTCCACACCCTCACCCCCCCGAACGGGCAGCCGGGCAGCCGGTACGAGCCGGCCGCGAAGATCGGGATCGGCGGCTCGCCGCTCACCTGCACCGGGGTGGATGCCGCGCAGTTCGACGGCGGCTCGCCGAGCGCGGGCGAGATCTGGTTCGACACCGAAAGCCCACGGATCCGGCTCGACGCCCCGCTTGGCACGGGAGAGACGCTCCACGTCCGCCTCGTGCCCCTCTTCGAGGTCGTCGAGGCGCCCGAGAACGAGAAGCGGCTCGCCTCCGTGCTCCGCGAGCCGCGCGATCTCGTGCTGGTGGAGACCTGATGCCGCTCGCCGCCACCGGCACCCTCGCCGGCGTCGCCACCCACGCCCCGGGCCGGAGCGGCACGCTCACGGGGATCGTCGAGAACCCCAGCTACCCGCTCCGCACCCTCGCTGGCACGGTCGTCCACGGCCGCTGGCACGCCTACGAGGGGCCATGCGTCCAGGCCGGGGTCGCGGTCCGGATCAACGACGAGTGGGTCAGCCCGGCCGAGCTCGCCGGCCCGGTGGAGATCCACGAGACGCTCGACTCGCCGGTCGTCCGCGCCACCTTCGGGCTGATCGGCCCGCGGTGGAGCGCGCTCGCGACCGAGCAGGTCTGGACACTCACCCCGGTCGAGCTCTGGTGGCTCACCGGCCCGCCGGGGGGTGTGCTCCCGGAGCTGCGGTTCACGGGATATGTCAGAACCTGTCAGCAGACCGACGGCGGTCCGGCGATCCGGGTGGAGTGCCAGGACGCCGTGACCGCCCGCTACGGCGGCTTCGACCTCTGCCACGAGGTCGCCCCGCTCGAAGGGCTCACCCGCGGCGAGATCGTCCGCGATCTCTGCGCCGACGCCGGGCTCACCCACGTCACCTGCCCGGACGGCGCGGTCTACCAGAAGGGGCTCTTCACCGACTCGAAGAAGCTCTTCGAGTTCCTCCGGGAGTTCATCGCGCCGGAAGGGTGGAAGATGCGCGTCGGGCGCGACGGCTCCGAGCTCGAGCTCTGGCGCCCGGAGCTCCTCGCTCCGCCGATCCCGCCCGATGACGAGTGGGGCCTCTCGCGCATCGAGCGGCTTGCCCTCGAGCCCCCCCGCGACGTCGCGAGCCGCTGGATCGTCCGTGGCCTCTCCGCCGTCACCCGCGACGAGGCCGGCTTCACGACCACGAGCACCGTAACGCGGCTCTACTCCCGCTACGCCCCGGTCCGCGCGGTCAAGCGGCAGCTCACGGATGGTTCAGTCATCGACATCGCTTCGCCGGACACGGCGAGCCTCCGTCTCGTCCAGGAGATCCACGACGACCGGACGGAGCGGGGGGGGAAGATCGTCCGGCACGAAGTGCGGGAGCGCGGCTGGTACAACCCCCGCGCCGCGAAGCTCTGGAGCAACTTCGACAACAACTCCTACGAGTTCCTGTATGCCCTCCTCGACGAGGCCGGGGAGTACGTGGCCGAGTACGAAGAATACTTCCACGAGATCGGCCGCCGCGTGCAGACGTGGGACTGGAACGCGAAGGGCGAGAACACCTCCTCCACGGTGAAGGTCTGGCGGTACCACAACAAGCTCGCCTCGACCTCGCGAGCGGACGTCTGGCCGGCTGTCACCGCGTCGTTCAGGTACGTATTCACCGACGGCGAGAGCTACGCATGGAGCCGCGAGCTCTACGGCCTCGCCGAGACGGTGACCACCACCCGGGAGCACAACGCGACGACCGGCGCCGTGGAGCGGGAGGTCGAAGAGGTCTACGGCTACTCGCCCCGCCACGCCGCCCGGGACGGCACGAACAATATGCCGATCCGGGCCTCCGGCCGGGGCCAACTGGACCTCGTCGCCATCTGGCGTCGGCTCCAGGAGAAGACGACCGACTACTTCCTCGGCGACGACGGCAACCTCCTCGGCAACCGCGAGGAGATACGCGGCTGGAAACCCCATCCCACCCCGGAAGGGCAGTACGACTGGGGCGACTTCCGCTCGAACGACTGGGTGGAGCAGTGGCTCCCGCTCTCGGTGAAGCTCGTGCAGTACAACGTGATCTCCGAGGACCAGTACGAGGAGGTCACCTACGGCCCCGAGGGGCGGCAGGCGAAGGTGCTCACCGGCCGGGTGCCGAGCCCCGGCTACCGCTCCTCGCCGTGGACGGAGCTCCGGCAGGCGCCGGTCGAGGCGGTGCTCGAAGACGCCACGCTGGAGGCGTGGTTCGGCTTCCGCCGCCGGATCCTCACCGATGAGTACGTCCAGAGCGTCGAGGAGGCGCGCGATCTCCTCGCCCGCGAGAAGGCCCGTGAGCTCTCCTGGAAGCTGACGCTCGACCGCGCCGAGGCGATCGCCGAGGTGGGGCAGACGATCCTCGTCCGCCACCCGGAGCACGGCCTCGCCGCCCGCGCCATGGTCACCGAGGTCCAGACCCGCCGCGAGCCACGCACCGGCGAGGCGTCGGCCACCTACCGGCTGGAGGTGCCGCTGTGAGCCAGAGCCAGGACGTCGTCCGGGCGCTCCGCGCCGTGCTCGACGACCGCCGCGACCGCGAGGCGGACGTCCGGCCCGCCCGGGTGGTGGGGCGGAACACCGACGGCACCGCCCGGCTCCAGCGGCTCGACGCCGAATGCGTGGGCCGCGGCGGCCGCGGCGGCTACGGCGGCGAGATCGTCATCCGCCTCCCCGCGCTCGTCAACCGCCTCGGCACCGCCGGCGTGGCCGGTTCGACCGGCCTCGGCAGCGGCGACACCCTCTGGGTAGAATCTCTCGATCCGGCGATCTTCCACCCCGGTGCCACCGGGCTCACCGTGCTCGTCACCGGGCGCGGCTTCACGCCGACGACGCGCTTCGAGTTCCTCCGCCCCGACGGCGAGGTGAACCCCGACGTGACCATCGTCACCCGGAAGTACCTCGACGAGACGGAGTTCGAGCTGACCATCAACGTGGCCGCCGGAGCGGCCCTCTTCGAGGCGGCAGCGCTCGCCTACGGCCCCCGATGACCGCGACCCTCCTCCCCCGGCAGAAGCCCCGCGCCTACGGCATCCAGCTCGCCCCGGCCGCGCCCGCCTACTACGCCTTCCACTACTCGGGGATCGGCTGGCTCGCGACGATCTACGGCAGCGACGGCACCCCGGTCGCCGACCGCGGCGAGCTCGCCACCGCCGACTCGCTCTCGCAGTACGTCACCTGCCTCCTCGCCGACAGCGCGGGCAAGGTGGCGCCCGGCACGGCCGTCTGGCCCTCCGACGACCTCCAGACCCTCAACGTCTGGGACGTGGAGGCCGACGCGACCTACACCCACGTCCCGGACGACGGCTACCTCCTCGACGGCGCCTGCTACCACGACGGCCACCTCTGGTGGATCGAACGCGAGCCCGAGCAGCACGGCGGGCCGACGTTCAAGACCTGGTTTCGCCTCCTGCGCGCCCGCTGCGACCTGACCAACGTCACGCAGATCGGGGCGAGCTACGAGCTGGGGCACCGCGCGGCGGGGCTGCTCCAGTCGCTGCTCTGGCCGGGTGGCGGGTCCATCCGGAATCGGACCGCCGTCTTCGCTACCGCCGGGGCGATGAACCTGTACCTCGAAGGCGAGGACAAGATAAATCACGAGACGTGGTCATACCTCCATCTCCGGATGCCGTTCTCCGGGTCCGCTCCGCAGACGGCAGCCATGGCCTTCGGCTCGACCCCCGAGTTCCTCCCGGACGGAGCTGGGCACCGCCTCGTCAGTGGCAAGGCGCTGCTCCTCGCGTCAAATGCCCTCGTCACGCACGACGACGCCGCCTCGCTGACCTGCGCGGCGGGCTGGCCGGCCGGAGCGCCATGGCCGGATGGCTGGATCTTCCACGTTGCCTACTCCCCGGCCACGCAGGAGGCCACGGCGCTCACCTCCGGCACCCTCGTCCGGCACGCCTACCCATCCGCGGCCGCGGCGCCGGGCGTGGTGCTCACCCTCGCGGAGCACGGCCCCGTTACGGGCACGCCCGCCCTGATCTTCCCCATGGAGTGACCGATGCCGATCCTCGACTGGTATCTCGACGACGACCTGACGACGCTCGACGACGAGCCGATCCCGGGGCTCGCAGCCGGTTCCTACTCCGACGCGGTGGAGCTCCACCTCTGGGTGGACAAGGGGAGCCCCTCGCCGCAACCAGCCGCGAACGTGCGGGTGGTGCTCGACACGGAAGACCCGGCGAGCGCGGGCACCTTCCGCCGCTCCGGCCTCCCGCCGCAGGACGAGCTCTGGGGCTGGATGCGCGTCGTCGGCTTCGACAACACCGGCGACCCCACCTGGACGATCCCAGCGACCGGCTGGCAGCCGGTGGGAGCCTACGCGGCGCTCCCGCTCGGCACGATCCCCGGCGACTGCGCCGTCCATCTGGAGGTCCGCTTCCGCCCGCCGGTGAGCGCCCCGGAGCTGGCCTGGCGCTTCCGCCCCGGCGCGATCTACGACGAGTACGCCCAGCCCGTGCCCCCCGTGGTCACCGCGCTCGGGAGCGGGGTGCTCACTGGCGTGGGTGACGGCACCCGCTTTGGCGTCGTCTCCGGCCTCGCGCTCACCCCCTCCAGCCCGGCGGACGACGAGGTCCACGTCGCCGCTGGCGTCTGGCTCCACCGGGGCGCCCTCTACGCGCAGGTGGCGAGCGACCACCAGCTCGACCAGGACGATGGCGACTCCGCCGCGCTCACCTCCGGCGAGAGCTACTGGGCCGCCCTCTCCGGCGGGGCGGGCACGATCACTGTCACCAAGGGGCTCAAGGGCGCCGCGCCCGCCAAGCCCGCGCCCCCCGCGGGGGAGCCGCTCCTCGGCTTCGTGCGGGTGGCCTACCAGGCGGGCGGCTCGGAGATTGCCTCCGCTCACCTCGACGTGAGCGCCGTGGTCGCCGACCGCTACCGCTGCGAAGCCGACGGGCTCGACGTGGTGATCTCCGCCGGCCAGGCCCTCGGCGGCGGCACGCTGCGCTACCACTTCGGCTCCACCCGGCTGACTCTCGATCCGTCCACGACTTCGTACCTCTGGCAGCTGACCTCCGGCCTCTTCGAGATCACCGAGGACATCGCCGACCGCCCCGAGCCGTCGGCGCTCCTCTTCTGGGAGGTCGAGACCGACGCCTCGGCGGTGACCGCGATCCACGACCACCGCCGCTACGCGGGGCGGACCGTCTGCCTCCGCCTCGCCGGCGCGGCGCCGGTGAGCCCCGGCTTCGTGGCCGACCTCCAGGTGGAGCACCCGCTGCTCTACGTGGACGAGGTGGTCTTCCGCGTCTCCGACAACGGCTCCGGCTCCTCCGGCAGCACGGTGGGGGAGTGGTTCGTGGACGGCGTCACCGCCTACACCTCGCAGGCGACCGACGACCAGCGGCCGGAGATCGCCCACGACGCCACGGTGCTCGCCACCCGCGAAGGGGTGGCCGAGCTCCGCGAGCTCCGGCGGGGGCAGGTCGTGAGCTTCGAGACCGCGGCCTACCCGTCGGGAGGGAAGCCCGAACGGGTGGAGCTGATCCTCGTCTGCCGGGAGGCCTGAGCGATGGCCGACCCGATGTTCGACAACTTCGCGCGGATCATCCGGGGGGAGGCCTCCCCGGCCACCATGCGCTTCTGGATGGGCGGCAACCTCCACCTCGACCGGATCTCCGGCTGGTCCTCGGAGAACCTCGCCCTCGCCGCCTGGCTCGCCGAGCTGCGCGCCCGGATGAAGGAGAACGCGCCGGAGCCCCAGCTCGCCGAGATGCGCGGGCTCATCCGCGCCCGGTTCGAGCGGGAGCGCGACGGCAACTACCAGGGCATCGAGGTCTACGGCCGCGTCTATGGCCTCTGGAACTACGTCGTCCGCCTCGCGCTCTACCGCTTCTGCCTCCGCCTCGGCTGGGCGGAGGAGGCGGCGCTCCTGCGCGGCTGGCTCCGCTCTCACGCGGCGGCACTCGTCCTCGCCGCGGGCGACGGGCCCGGGCGGCAGATCACCGACCACCAGGTCGCGGCGGGCGACGCGGACCGCGGCGCGGCGATCCTGGGCGACGGCGCCCTCCTCCCCTGGTGGGATCCGTTCGTCGCCTGGAGCGGCGACCGCGGCTGCCAGCGGACGCGCGACACCGCCGAGTGGGGCCGCTGGCAGCACCTGCAGGAGTCCTCGCTCTCGGCGGTGGTCGTCTCGCTTCTCGGCCTCGACAACCGGACCCGCCAGCAGACCTGGATGGAGTGGTGGGAGTGGGTGGACGCCCTCGACGAGGTGACGCCCAAGGACGGCGCGCCCCTCGGCGTGACCCCGGCGGAGGTGGAGACCCTCCGCGCGGCGTGGGCGAACGATCCGGCCGCGCTCCGCGAGGCGGCGTCGTGGCTCTGGCGCCCGCCGGTGCCGTTCCGCATCGTCCGCACCACCGAGGGCGTCTGGACGCTCTCGCCCGTGGCCCGCGGCAGCTCGACCGCGCACCTCGACGCCTGCGCCTGGTGGCGCGACGGGCGGACCGGCTACCTCTGCGCGGACCCCGGATGGCGGGAGCCGGGCGGGCAGGGCTACGTCCGCCCCGGCACCGCGTGGGTCAAGGACGGCCGCGCCGTGGCCGCCCGCGAGGGGCGGGAGACGGTCTCCATGCCCCTGCCGGGAGGCACCGTCCTCTTCGACGCCACGATCGCGCCAGAGGGCCTACAACTGACGATCCCTTCCGCCGCGGGTGGTGAGTCGCCCCCACCGCCGATCGCCCCTCCTGCCCCGGATTCCGCCCCAGGGCGCCCCGGTTACAGATCCTCCGACCGCCGCCGAAACGTGGCGCTCGGCGCCTGGGTCGCCGCGGTGCTCGGCTCGCTGCTCGGCCGGTGGCTCGGCAGGAAGAAGGAGGAGACGAAGTGATGACCAGGAAGCCGCCGAAGCCGCCCCCGGTCCCCCCGGAGCTGGAGACGGCGATCCGCCGCGACGAGCTGCGCGCCGTCTGCGCCTACCTGTTCGGGCTCGGGCGCGAGCTCAACCTCCCCGCGCTCGCCGGCGCCTCGGAGGCCGTGCAGCGGGGCGACCACCACCGCTGGCTCGCCGCCCGCGCCGCGGAGTCGGCGGCCAACGAGGAGGATTCGGGCGGGCAGAAGGGGTAGACTCACCCCGAGGAGGCCGCGTCATGTTCGAGCTCGAAGAGAAGACCTACCAGCGCCTCCGGCCGACGCTCCCACCGGGGAAGTTCGCGCTGATCCGCGGCGAGGATCTCGTGGGCATCTACGACACCCAGGAGGCCGCGATCTCGGCAGGGACCGAGCGGTTCGGGCTGACCGCGCTCTTCATCCGCAAGGTCGGCGACGAGGTCATGGTCGTTTCGGCGCCTGCCCTCTCGCTGGGGATCCTCCGTGCCCATTCTCAACCGGCACTACCGGGCGGCGAGCCGATCCACGCGAAGCAGAAGCGAGGGGGAGTAACATGGAAGACGTGA